>Ga0160464_100013_pt1 | contig 294714 bp, 241 predicted proteins | sample HID1971I_E11MG_FD_108275 | JGI IMG/M metagenome (GOLD analysis project Ga0160464, IMG submission 108275) | Enriched millipede-associated microbial communities from UW Madison campus, WI, USA - HID1971I_E11 MG | ecosystem: Host-associated > Arthropoda: Insects > Digestive system > Unclassified ...
ACCGGCCCTGTAAAATAACCAATAATGGCATAAAACGACAGCAATTCACCCGGGGTGATCAGGTTTTTGATAACAAAGCCTGCACCGGCCCACAACAAGATGATGGCAAATAAACTAGAAACAAAGCCGCTGGCATTGCCGATCCACAAGGAATTTGTCCCGGAGGTGTAAATGGTACGCAACAAATTTACAAAGCGCATCTCCGTCTTCAGATTGGCAAAATCCTCCAGTCCGAACCTTTTGATCGTACTTACAGAATTGACCGATTCCACCAGTTGCGTCTCCAGCTCTGCTGACTTTTCCATCAGCTTCCGCTGCGTAATCTTATGGACTTTATTGGAAAAATAATAGATTACCGCATACAAGGGCACCACGATCAGCATGATCAGCGCCAGCTTCCAGTAATAGGTAAACATCAGCACAAAAGAAAAAATAAGCACAAAGATATTTACCGCAAAGCCGATCAGTACATCATTGATAAAAGCCCTGATCTTGACAGCATCGTTCATCCTCGAAATGATCTCCCCTACTCGCATCGTGTCAAAAAACTGCTGAGGTAATTTTAAAAGATGCTTATAATATCCTAAGATCAATCTCGCATCGATCTGCTGACCCGTCTTTATCGTCAGAAGGGTCTTGGCATGGTTGATAAAGATCTGTAGCAGGATGATCATGACCATCACCATCCCCATGAGGTTTAGCAAATTGGTATTGCCTTCTGGCAATACATTGTCCACGATCTTCTGGATAAAAATAGAGGTAGACAGGCCCAATAAAGTATAAAATATAGCACCCAGCAAAACCTGGAGCAGCACAGACCGATGCGGCCGCAGCAAAAACAGGAACCTTTTTTCCAGGCTTACTTTTTGCTTGCCCGTCGTAAAGTCTTCACCTGGCAGCATCAGAATCAGCACACCAGTCCATTTTTGCCTGAATTCATCATGACTCAGCTCCTGCATCTCCCCATAAAAAGGATCCATTACTTCGATCACAGTTTCCCGGATTTTATAGATCACCACATAATGCGCCAGGTTGTTTTGCACCACATGGGCAATCACCGGCAGGGGAATATTAAATAAATTCTCGTAAGACCCTTTAACGCCCTTCGCTGTGAAGCCTATCTTGGTAGAAGCTTCTATCAGTCCCAAAACATTCGTACCCTTGATATCTGTCGAGGCGAACTGTCTGATCCGGGCAATGGGCAAATTCAGATCATAATGTGCCGCTATCGAAGCGATACAGGCCGCGCCACAATCGGTCACATCATGCTGCTTTACATTCACCCGCTGGTTTTTCTTTCGCTCAGCCCATTGTTTCTTGAGCGAGTCTATAAATTGTGTAACGGCTTTTTTCATAAAGAGGCATTTTTAGTTTCAGCTTCTTTGTTCATTAAATTGGGGTTCAACCAGTCATCTGCTTTATCGTAAAGCAATTGAAACAAGGTACGCCGGGTCACAAAAAACCGTGCCTGCAAGGTCATCCCCTTTTTTATCTTTCCTACATAGCCATTTTTAAGCTGAAGTTCATGTTTATCCAGCAGGCAGCGGACTTTAAAAAAAGGTTGCTGTCCATTCTCCATAAAAATGTCATTGGAGATCGATATAACTTTTCCGTCGACCATCCCCCACTGATTGTAGTTGTACGTATCGATCTGGAACCTCGCTTTTGTACCTATACGCAGCAAGCCGATATCTTTTGGCAATACATACATTTCTGCAATCAGGCCGGAATCCGGGGAGATCTCCCCCAGCCGTTCATTCGCACTGACCAGGCTGCCCGACTGGATGCCTTTCAGCTGCTGTACCGACCCGCTTACCGCTGCCCTCAAGGTATAAAATCCCTTTTCATTGCTAAACTGCTCATCTTTGGAACTCAGCTCCCGGCTCTGCATTTTCAGGTTGCTCAACTCGGTTTGCCATCTACTGCCCTGGGTTTCGCCGATCAGGCCCAGTTCATTTTTCACATTATCCAATCCCAGTTTCACTTCATCATATTCCAGGGCAGACACCGCCTGGTTTTGATAGAGATACTGATACCTTTCGAAATTCTTTCTGGCCAAGGAATACCTGGATTTTGCCTCCACAATTCTTTGCATAAACAAACTATACTGCTGCGTGTACACACCGGATTGGAGATCCAGCTTTTTGGACCAGTCATTCCTTTTATAGGCATTGATCAGCTTCTCCAAATCCGCCAGTTGCGCACCAAGATCTTCCTGCTGCAGGTCCAGTAAATCGCTCTGTCCTTCCAGTGATTCCCGCTTTATCGTCAGCAGAATTTGCCCGGCCCGAACATGTCCGTTCTCCCTGATAAAAACAGAGTCTATGCGGCCTGCTACGAGCGGCTTGATCTCATTGCGTTCCTGCATAGACCTGAAGATGCCTGCACTGCGCACATTGACGTCCACTTTCACAAAGAACATCGCAAATATCGCAACCGTAAGGCTGACCAAAATAATCTGATATATGATTTTGGAGGCAGAATTGTGCCGCTGAAAATGATATTCTGCTGTGTTTTGAATAATTTCCTCGGGAAAAATATAATGCCGGTGCTCCATACAGGGTGATTTATAGAATATACGATGTATACCTCATAGAGGTTTGCCACCAAATAAAAAAAGGGAGCACTGATTAGGAGCTCCCTTTTATGGTTCAATACATTTGTTTTTAGCGTCTTCTGCTATTAAATATTCCGCCCAGGTCAAGGTTGATTCCGTTTCCTAACGAGAATGAAGAACTGCTGCTTTCATCTCCATCTTGCGAACTGGTAGAGAATGATAATAAATTACCAATTCCTATGTTTCCCAATAGCCCACCTGAATTAGATGAATTGTTGTTTCCAAATAAACCGCCGCCATTGATTTCTGTCATTTCGTTTTGATTTAACTCTTGAAGTTTCATAGTTATAATATTTAATGTTGCCTACTCTGTTAAAGGTTTTCGGCTTGCCCTCTCAAACATGCAAGTTTGAATACAACAGGTTTGTACAGGAATTAACGAAAGAAAGCACGAGCCGGTTTTTTGTTTTAAACTCCTGGTTTGAATATCTTAATCCAAAAGGTTGTGAATTAATTCAAACAAAATTTAGAGAATTATTGTATCTCGCGCGAAAATCTACTTATAGATAACAAGCCGTCATAAAAATCCAATGCTCTTTTTTTTTCGTTGATACTACAGAAGCATATATGTAACACAAATTTATCTGTATGAAACAAGATCCGGAGATGTGGCCAAAAATTGTGGTTGGCAATATTAGAAAGATAAGAGAATTCAAGAATTATACACAGGATTACCTGGCCATGAAACTGGATATTTCCCAGAACGCCTACAGCAAAATCGAACTGGGCTACAGTAAACTTACACTGGGAAGGCTGTTTCAAATTGCCGAGGTGCTGGAAGTAGATGTTGTCCAGCTGATCTGCTTTGAACATACCGATCTTGTACAAATGCCCACAGCGACTGAATTGCGGGAACGCAGTGCTGCAGACTATCTTGTAAAATTACCTTAATTACATTCCCTGAAGACAATGTCATCCAGGCCAAACTCCCAGCCGCTTACATTCGGGTAACTTCTGCTCTTAAACCTGACCTCAATAACTGCTGAATTGCCAGTGGATATCCAGGATGTATTGAATTGCTTCCATAAAGTATTGTTGTACGTATCTGTATTAGACCCGAAAGTATAGGTCTGCGAGTTCAATACGACAGCACCTTGCCCAACCTGCAAATTAGACGCGACCAATGTTCCATTGATCAACACATCACAGGCGATATCCGGATATCCGGGTGTGGACAGTGCATTGCCAGTGGCATTGGTTGACCGCCACGGATTGCGCAATTTAAGACAAAGGCTGTATTTTTTGCCGGCAACAACAGGTATCGGGGCAGCATTTTTCCAAAGCAATTTCCCGCTGTACAGGGTATTGTTGTTGATATAACTGCAGCAAATCCTGACGTATTTATTAGCGCCATTGTCAATAGGCAGATAGTACTGGCTTACCCTGTAGGCGTTTGGCGTGCCGCTGTATTCATTATTTGGAAAATCAGAAAGGAAGCCGGTATTGCCGTTGGAAAAATTGCCATTTGCTACCAGATTCCCGACAGATGTTTCACAGTTGGCACATTCAGGGAGATTGGAAAGCTCCTGAGCCGGGATTTCGATTGCTGCACCTGCACTTTTAAGGTCAGCCTTTTCCAGGTTAAAAATCTCTATTGCGCTGCCGCAAATCTGATCACCACATTTTACAGAGATGACAATCCTGTCGGTGCCACTCTGCGGCACAGGAATGGAAAGGGGTGATGAACCAGATCCGCCGCCATTGACCACATTGACAAATTGACCATTGGCAGCTTTATGCTGCCTGCTCCAGGTGTAAGTAGCGGGGCAGCCTTCCGGACAGGTATAGTTTAAATTGACCGACACATTGCCAAAACTGGTATAGGTCTGTATGGGTGGAAAACTGCTCGTTTTAGCAGCGGAGAGTTTCCCTTTAAAATCTTTCACCGCTACTGTGGATGCCTTCGACTTTACAGCCGGGCAGCAATTCTTTTCTACCACAATGGTGTATGTGCAACGGCTGCAGATATCTTCTCCGCAATACGCATCATAACGGACCACATAGGTGCCGGGAATAGTAAAGACAATGGTTTCCGGATTGGGGTTAGTCGTGGTAAAATACTTATCGATTGCGATGGGGCCGGTTACCACAAAGCGAACTTTTGATGTGCATTTTTCTGAGGGATTACAGGCATATGCCGCAAAGAAGGTATACTTTGATCCCTGCTGAAAGCGATAGGTCGTATCACATTTTACCTGGATCGTGCCCGACAGGTTTTTAGAAGGGGAAGTCAAAGTTGCTGCCCCGGCAGAAGGGCTAAGTTTCGCAGCACTATTGCCGCCAATCTTAATGTCTCCTTTTAAATCCTCTTTTAGCTCCCCCGTTAAATCCCATTTGATCACATTGCCAAGCCATCTGCTGCCCCTGCAACAATCGGCCGTATTGGGCGAATCTCCAGCTGCAGGCATGTTGTTAACAATAGAAGATTTATTGCGGCCTATACCAAATGAATAACTTAGACCTATACCCGCACTAAAATATTTATCTGGTCCTTTTGTATTTGTTTTAATGACCGGTGCTGATGCCATCTGAAGTTGCACTTCCTGCGGGTTCAGATCGTATTTTACGTTGCTTAAATCTCCATACCCGGTGGCAAACTCTTTTGTTCCTACCTGCATCAGGTACTGTGCATTGACAGTAATACCTATGCTTTCCGATAAAACATAACCCACAGCGATCCCCGGTTTAATGGTAAACGCAGTTTTTTTATAGTCTGCCGGAGTAGTATAGGAAGCAATGACAGCGTCGGTATTTTTATTGGCTGCTAAAAAATCAGGTGCATTATTGGTGGTGATACCTCCTTTTAACGATACGGTTGCACTTATTTTATTTTGAAAAGGGGTATGCCTGCCGATCGAATACTGTGGCCCGGCTAAAATATATGCGCTGCTCCAGTTTTTCCTGTTGTTGGTGATTGCGGCAAAATCCAGGTTTCTAAAAGGGGCTACGTAACTGTCAAAGTCAAAATTTGGTTTGCTGCTGAATAAACCGGCATCTAAACCGACAACAAAACCACCCCAGGAAAGTTCAGCACCAAGGTTAGGATTTAAAATAAAGTCTTTATCTATTCCGGCGGAAGATGATTTTCCTGCATTTGCGTTTAAAGAGATGCGTGCATCCATTTTGTTTTTAAGCTGGCTTTTTTGAACATCAAGCAGTTCGTTGATGGTGGCGACCGGAGGCTGATCAGATCTGACCAATTTCGCATTAAGTTCTTTACAAAGGCCGTTGATGGTCTCTGATGAAACTTTGCCATCGTCTGTTTTCAATAGATTCCGAAACTGAACCCTTCGCTCTTCTTTGAAAAAGTTGCCGCCTTTTTCAAGAAAAAATCTTTTGATGTTATCTGAAGCGATCTGGGTAATAACCCCTTTGTTGTTAAGAAAAGCTTTTCCGTCTTTAGTCCACACCACCGTTGGAGGCACGGCAAAATACTGTTCTGAGCAAGTCATCCCTGCTATATAGCTGACCTCAGCGCAGGGAACATTTTGTAAGGTTATACAGATCCATACAGGATGCGCTGCAGTTCCATTGTTGTCACATATGGTGGTGACATATGCTTTTGCGTTGATGTTCGACACCAGGATCATCATCAACAAAGCAAGCTTGATAAAGGTATTGTTTTTAAATAGTTTCATAAGAGGCATTTTAGATAGATCAACAATTGACTTAAATTGTTACCTAAATCTAGTTAAAAAAATTTACCTCTATTTCAACAAATATATTGTTTCGTTTAAAAAACTTTTACTTCAAACTTTCGGAAGTGTGAATAATTCTTTGAATTAATATTCCTAAATTTAGCTATGGCACTACTTCAGATCCTCCCAAAAATATTTTATGCCGATATCCATATCGGACTTCATTTTTTCGTAAATGGCTTAGGCTTTGAACTGGTCTACAATGACGAGGTCTTATATATCGTTAAGCGCGATGAGATTACATTCTTGCTTGTGCTGAATGCGGAGTGTGCAGAAGGAGACCGACCAGAGATCAGGATTAAAACAGACGATATAGATAAAATTTACAAAGAGATCAGGGACAGAAATGCCAAACTGCTCCATCCAAATCTCCACTATATCAAGCAACAACCCTGGGGCTTAAGAGAGTTTGCTGTACTTGACCCCACAACGGTATGTATCGTTTTTCAGCAAGAATAATCAGGACAAATACGATCACATCACTTTACTGCCCATAAAAAAGCAGGCCATACTAAAAAGTACGACCTGCTAATTAACTAACTTATTATTCATAAAAAAACGATTACTAAGGTAGTCAAAAATTCCGGCAATGTCAATATATCCCCCTTAATTTGTCATTTCTACACCTGTCTTTCTGTAAAAAAGATCGTCATATTTGCTATCACAATTAACACCAAACATGATGAGCAACACAAAGAAAGTAGACGAATTTATGTCTAAACTTGAACATCCCCTCAAAGCAGAACTCGAAGCAGTCAGGTCCATCATTGTCAACGCCAATCCTAAAATGGGAGAAGACGTAAAATGGGGAGGGCCCAGCTTTTTCTACAAGCAAGACCTGGCTACCTTCAACCCCAGGATCAGAAACTACGTAGCCCTGATCTTCCACAAAGGAGAATTGCTGGATATCAAATCTGATTTTTTGGAGGAGGCTACAAAGGGGAAAGTCTACGCAAAGTTTTACTCTATGGAAGACGTCACAGCAAATAAAGAGCTGATTGAAAAAATGGTGAATTCCTGGATTGAACTCATGGAGAAATAAATTGAAAACAATACACTTTTATCAAATGTTTTAAAACTATGGCAACAACTAGAGAACTTATAGAGCAGATCAATCGCCTCTTTACGGAGAATAGAATGGAGGCATTTATGGACTATCTGGCAGAGGATGTCGTTTGGGACATGTATACCTCGGCTGCTGGTCATACCAGATTCAACGGAATAGAAGACATCAGCAAGATGGACGGCAGCGATATGCCCGAGCACAGCAATTTCAGGTTCAGCACCATCGTGATTGAAGGAGATATGGCATCAGTACAGGGATCAGCCACAAATAAGAAGAAAGACGGCACTGAATACGAGAGCAACTTCTGCGATATTTATCATTTCAAAGATGACAAGGTGGTAAAAATGAGCTCTTACGTAATTGACAGCCCCAAATAGAATTTCCGACTTGCTTCATCATCACTCTTTTCGTCTATTGTAAGACCACTTGTGATGAGGAAGCTTGTGATTAGGGAGAGTATAACGATATTAAACAAAAAAGCCCATTTCCGTATAGAAAATGGGCTTTTAAATCTGCTCCCGAGACTGTGTACTTTTCTAGAAACCTGCTTGATGATCTTACGAGAATTTCAAAAATTGACGAAAATGATTTAGAATAATTCATTGATCACCAGCTTTTAATAAAAATTTTTGATAATTGAAGGTGAATATTTCGTTTTAAAGAATTGTAATTAGCATTTAATAATTAAACTAGTGATGGCTAATAGAACCGTCTTCTGTTATATTGTCAACCAATTTTTTCAACAAAGGAACTACAATAAACCCTGTTGGGATGGAAAGCCATAACTCGACTAAAAAATAATCCCAAAACCAAGTCTCTAAAAAATGAGATTGCCATCCAATTCTGGTCAATAATAAGCCGAAGCTCATAATGCCAGACATGGCAATTGAAACGAGTAATGTGAATACGATAATGGATTGTACTTTTGATAATTTCATAATTCTTGTTTTAAAATAAATCTGTTTTAATGAATAGACCATAATTATTTACACTAAAAGCATCAGGACCATAGAAATCGTTATTTGAGGCCAACCCAAACTGAAAGTTCTGATAAGAGGCACCGACCCGCAGATAAACACTGCTGACCTCATGGAACCCGAGTTTGCTGTTATGGTTATACAGCCCTTGTGCCCTACTATAAATACCCCACTTTTTGGACAACATTGGTTTATATTCCAATAGGGCAAAAGTCTCAAAATTATATGTCTGGGTCAGGTCGTACCTTGGTAGAATGAGTATGACAAAATCCCTCTTGATTAACAAATATTGTAATCCGATAGTTGGCCGAACTGTTAAAGGTGTATTTGTGGATCCGATTGCGGAAAGACCCGCCGCTAGTGAAACTCCTTTCCACACTTCAGCAGTAAGGAAAGATTGGGAAAGAAATTCTGAAGTTTGATCGGATTCCTTATAGTTACCCGTAAAGCTGGATACATTAAAAAAACCAAATCTCGGATTTGACAAAAATTGTTTGCTTACGATCAACTGAAAAGCAAGACCTTTATTCCCCACAAATAATTCAATGGGTATTGGCGCACTACCATAAGTTGGTTTTTGTACTTGTAATGTGTCCTGTGATTGTGCAAATAAACGGCAAAATTGCAAGCCGAGAGTAATAAATAATGATAGTCTGAGTTTCAAATTCTTTCTGTTTTTAAGTTGATCAAAGGTATTTAAACCGACTTTCCACAGAAAGGACAAGGAATGCTACTATTCGGACAATTCAATCCATTTTCTATATTCGGTTGGCGCAGAGCCGACATGTTTTTTAAAAAACCTCCCGAAATAAGATACGTCTTCAAATCCTATTCCATAGGCTATTTCGCTGATGGCCATATCGCTTTTTTGCATTAATATCTTGGCTTCCAAAATTAACATTTCATCTATGAGCGATGATGCCGATCGGCCCAATGCCAGCCTTACCGATTTGTTCAGATGATTAGCTGTAATATTTAGCTCATCCGCATAAAAACTGATTGAATGGTGCTTAGTTACAAAAATATTTAGCAGTCTTTTAAAGTTTAATGCAATACGTTCATGCGCTGGAAAATTGATTCTCATCTTAAAATCAATTGACTGTTTCGTCTCGGCCAAGAAAGTGGCAAGATATGTTTTTATAATTTCCGTATTTGATTCAACTTCGTTAAGATGCTGCATTCGCTTAAGCAAAATTTCCAAATGGATTGATTCATTTTCATCAAACCCAATAACAGGTTTTAAGAGCCAGTCCGAAAAGTCCATGTCTGTAACTGACAAATAATTTGGTGAAAAGTGAAGGTAAAACCCTTCAACATCGGCCGACATGAAAGACAAATTCGTTACCTGTCCAGCTGGGACGGCAATCAGCGAGTTTTCCTTTACAGTATAGTCATCAAGTCCCGAACATGCAATAATTGAACCTTTTGTTACCAAAATAATGGAATGATTTGCCTGCCGATGAGGCGGCAAGGGCATTCTTAATTGATAGGTATCGTCGGAAAGTCCGTGGATATAAAAATCATTAATATTCTTTTTATCATATTCCTGGGGATCATAATAAGCCATAATGGTTTTGAAGCCATCTTTCTTTAATGTAATTATGCTTTTTACAGGTTTCAATCTTTAGATATAGTTTTTAAGTTTACCTTGGTAAAGTAAACATACGATATTACCAGCAACAAAAATGTGATCACTGGTGGTATTGCTGAGGGTGCTCCATCCACTGCAATATGGGCAATCGTTGCTGATATAAACACTATTGCAAAACCAGCATAAGTCCATTCTTTAATTCTATTTGGCACTATTGTCAATATTAAAGCAAAAGCACCTATCATTTTGGCGGTAGCTAGTTCAATCCGTAAATAATCGGGAAAACCCAGATGCATAAACTCTTTTGTAACTGAAGGATTGAAAAAATACATTATTCCTGCCATTAGTCCTGATAATGCGACTAAACTTGTCGTAACCCAATAAATTATTTTGTCTCTTTTCATCTTTTTATCTGTTATTAAACATTGGGCAAAAATAATCTTCTCGACACCCAAGCTAAAGGACTAACAAGGCAGAAAATAGGACAATACAATCATTCACCAAAATCCACCATAATGGAAAATCAAATCACAAAATCTCTTACCGCCAAAAAGATAATCGAAGATTTCAAAGCTAAAGGCACGAATCTTTCAGAGGAAGAAGCAGAAAAATATATTGACCTTATTTATTTCTTTTCAGAACAAGCATTTAAACTCTATAATGCTAGTAAAACTTGCAATCCCATCGAATTTAACAGCATCGAACCAAAAAAACCAGAGAATATAAATTATAATCACTTCGCTAAGAAGGTTTTAGTGAAGCAAGTTTGAGTTTTTTAGAAGCTTTGCACAGTATTGGTGCGGACACTGGGCTCGAACCAAAAATCGGCCTCTATTTGCGCTATGCAACGATTTGAAAATCAGCTAAAAACAGAAATGCCCTTCACGATATCGTGAAGGGCATTGGCTCCCGAGCCTATTTACTTTTCTAGAAATTTGCTTGATGATTTGACTAGAATTGCAAGAATTGACGAGAATGATTTAGAATAATTCAATAACACTTGCTATAAAATATCAAATTTTTAAAGGCCTTAGCATATTTAATTCTATCGACACTATGAATAGGCAACCTCGTGTAAAAATATGTCGAGGCTTAAATTTAAACTATTATAATATGATGGGTTATCCTAAAAGCTTTTCTGTTTTTAATAAAAAATTGGCCATTGCTTCTTTGATGTCTATGTCCGTTCTGTTTGCTAATACAATCAACCACCAAATACTCTCTCCCAATTTATGCTCCAATTCTTCTTGGCTACCTGTTTTGGGCCAACGTTGTTGCTGCGACATAATATTCCTGCCCACTAAGCCCGCATCGGTTAAAAAAGCCAAGGCATCTTCTTCCACTGTCCATTGGCTGCCATGATGCTGGCTTTCCAATTCGTGGTACTTTTTTCTAATTTCAAGAGAACGTTTGATCATCTCATCCATATTATTCTTGCTCATATTCTTTACATTAAATTTGCTTTAACTGCTGCTATTTTTTCGTCTCTGAAAACAAAATCGAATAGGCCTCCAATCTTTCCTTCCGGAAATTCGCCTGTAAATTCCACTTCCAGATGTGCTTTGTCACCATCTACCAACAGCTTCAATACTTTTGTTTGTGTTTTGTAGCCAATGAAGTAACTGGTGTAATACGCTTTGATGCCTTTATGTCCCACAAATTGCCTTCCCACCGAAGGATCATCTAATACAGCGTCTTCCAGAAATTTTTCCAGATACCTTTCGGTATCATAGCTATTGCTTATCGCTATCCAATCTTGCAAAAATGTAGCTATATCCATCTTCATCAGTTTTGGTAAAAGCTTTGTTTATATTGAACAGGAGTTTGATTGGTTTTACTTTTGAAAAGTTTGTTAAAAGACTGCGGATGCTCAAAGCCAAGCTGGTAGGCCACTTCTGCGACCGAAATGTTCGTAGCGCTCAAAATCTCCTTAGCCTTTTCTATTAACCGGTTATGGATATGCTGCTGTGTGTTCTGTCCGGTTAGGGAACGAAACATATCGCTAAGGTAATGTGAAGAGACATTCAGTTCATCTGCAATTTGCTGAACCGATGGAAGCCCCTTTAGCAATGCCCTGTCCTCCTGAAAATAGTTATCGAGCAATTCTTCAGCCCTGGAAAGTAAATCATTACTGGCCGCTTTGCGGGTAATGAACTGCCGGTTATAAAAGCGTTTACTGTAACTCAGCAATAGTTCCAATTGGGAAATCACCACTTCCTGACTGAACAGATCGATTGCTGTATCCAGTTCCATTTCCATGGTTTTAAACAGTCCCATAATAATCTCTCCTTCTTTTTCTGAAAGATAGAGTGCTTCTGAAACGTTATAAGAGAAGAAGCCATAATCCTTTATTTTTTTGCCCAACGGAAAGTTTCGGATAAAATCAGGATGGATTAGCAAAGTATAGCCCCCGTAATCGCCTTCATCTGCTGAGGCTGAGATTAACTGGTTGGGAGATACAAAAGATAGGCCGCCTTCGTCAAAATCATAATAAGACTGTCCGTATTTTACCTTACCGCTGAAGTTCTTTTTGTAGGAGATCTTATAAAAATTGAACAGCATCCCTTTCTCAAGGTCAGATGTATCCGTCTTGATATTACCGTAATCGACCAAACTCACCAATGGATGCAGTGGCTTGGGCAGGCCAAGTGCCTTGTGCAATTCAGATATGGAGTTGAAGAGATAAGGTTGTTTTGCGTTTGTTTTCATCGTAATCGCTATTTATACGGTTTTTGGTTGGTAAGGACTCTGCAAATTAAGGTATTCTGTGAGATTAATCCGATATGCTTCTGGCCCTTCGGCTAAACGTTTAGCATACAGTCGGACGGCATCCTTTCCAGCGGGATAGGTTAACTGGTCCTTATTATCGGTAGCAGCCTGATAAACCACTTCGGCAATATCTTCGGGTTCGGTAAATTCCATCAAGGTCCCGTCATTGAAGCCTTCCATCATCTTCACCATCGTAGTTTCGTAAGCTTTATCTTCTGTGACCTGCATGCCCTTCATAAATTCAGTTTTGATACCACCAGGTGCCACATTCTTTATGCCAATGCCGAATTGAGCAAGATCATACGACATGCTTTCTGCCAATCCCTGCAAGGCCCATTTGCTCGCATTGTATACGGCCGACTGTGGGTTAGAGACTAAGCCACAAAGTGAGGTGGTGTTGATAAATAACCCTTTTTGCTGTTTTCGAAAGTAGGGGATAAATGCACGGATTACCTCAAGGGTGCCAAAAAAATTAGTGTCAAACTGCGCCCTGATCTGCTGCTCGGAATGCGATTCTACAGCGCCAACAAGGCCATAACCCGCGTTATTAAATACGACATCAACAGGCCCTAAATCTAATGCTTTCTGTACCGTTGCGTGAATTTGTGCCATTTTAGTAACATCCAAGGGCAACAAAACCACATTTGGCAGTTCATTTAATTCTGTTTCCTTGTCTGGATTGCGCATCGTGGCAATTACGTTCCATCCTTTGCTCAAAAATAGTTTAGCAGTTGCTTTACCAAGTCCGGTCGATGCGCCTGTAATTAAAATTGTTTTCTTTTCCATTTTCTTTATTGTTTTAAACTGATACAAATTTCAAGAATAATGGCCTGGCCCAATAAGCCGGAATGGATGATGTTGTAGCCAAAATGAACGTTAAAAATATTGGATAATGCGCCGGATACTATAGAAGAGTCGATCCCCCATCAATGGTATGCTCCGAGCCTGTAATAAATGACGCTTCATCACTGGAAAGAAATGCTACTAGATTGCCTATCTCTGAGGGTTTACCGATGCGGCCAATCGGTGTAAGGCTAATGAGATAGTCTGTCATACCGGCCAAGGCCTCCTCATTCATTCCCATCTTACTAAATAATTCGGTATCGATGGCCCCAGGACTGATGGCATTCACTCTGATCCTTCTTGGTGCAAGTTCCAATGCCGCTGTTTTCATAATGGAATTTACTGCCGCTTTACTTGCACTATAAACAGACAATCCAGGGCTAACCGTAGTGGCAAGAACAGACGAAAGCAGCACAACAGAGGCGCCATCATTAAGGTGCGGTATAAATTTACTTAAGGTAAAATAGACGCCCCTAAAATTGATATCCATCATCTGGTCGAAGTTTGCTGCAGTTTCTTTTTCAATTTGGGATGTTCCAGATATCCCGGCATTTATAAACAGGATGTCAACCTTGCCAAACTTTTCACTGACCTCGCTTACTAGCGAATCTATATCTTCAAGCTTCCCCTGATCTGAGAGCATAGCGTGAACTCCGAGCTCTTTTGCCGCCTGATCCATGGCTTCTTTTCTTCTTCCCGTAATGATAACGGTTGCGCCCAAATCTTTCAATATTTTGGCTGTTCCATAGCCCATGCCACTATTGCCACCAGTAATAACTGCTACTTTATTTTCGAATTTTTTCATCTCTTAATTTTATTACACAAAGGTATTGCACATTTGCTATACATTTGTAAGCGGTATAAAAAAGTATAGCAACTATAATTATGGTTAAAGATCTTGATGAGGCAACGAGTAAAGAGCTGAACGCTTTGCTCGACACAATTTATGTGATTGGTGGTAAATGGACAATGCCGATCATATTTGCGATATGTAAGGGGCACCAGTATCGTTTTAGAGAGTTAGAGCGAAGTGTAACCGGGATTTCGTCAAGGATGCTTTCCCTCGAATTAAAAGAGATGGAGTTGAATAAATTAATCACAAGGACCGTTTATCCCGATACGCCGGTTCGTATTGAATATGAGATGACCGAATATTGCAAAACACTAGTACCTATGTTACAAGCTATGGTTGACTGGGGTATGCTGCATCGCCAGAAAATTAGGGAAGATAAATAAAATTATTGTGGGAATTTTTATCGGGTTTCTTTGTTTCTATCTGTGCATATTGTGTGCCAACATGCATCTAAACAACATAGTGACAGCAAAACTTGCAATACTATTAAATTCAACAGCATCGAACCAAAAAAACCACGTAATATAAACTATAACTTATTCGTTAAGAAGCTGTTAGTGAAGCAAATTTAAAAATTTTGAAGCCTTTGCACCCTATGGGTGGGAAAATGGGCTCGAACCAAAAATCGGCCTCTATTTATCGTATGCAACGATTTGAAAATCAGCTAAAAACAAAAATGCCCTTCACGATATCGTGAAGGGCATTAGCTCCCTCTGCTGGGCTCGAACCAGCGACCCTCTGATTAACAGACAGACGCTACCCAATTCTAAAAATATGTTTATCAATTAGTTACAAGCCTTCAAAGAAATCCCGTAATGTATTTGTAACGGTTTTTTTTATCAACTCAAATTTAATAATTTTTTTTACCAAATACCCTCTAATCTTAATTTTTAAAGATTAGTCAGTCGTTAGATATAGAATTGAGTGTGCATTTTAAGCACATTACAAACACATTGGAATACATTAGTTTGATTAAAAATTTAGATATCTTTAAACACTGCGTTTGAGTTACACTTCCGTTACCAACGTAGTCGAGACGCTTTTAAAATGAGTAAATACCACGAAATAGTAAATAATATTTTAGAGATTGAGGGTGGACTGTTCCAGACAATTTGTGATGAAGTTCTCTATTTAACTGAACAAGATTGTAACAGGATTTTCAGACCAGGCAGTCAGGCTGGAACCAAGAAGACAAAACCTGGTACGCCTGATACCTATTTTGTATTAACAAACGATCAATATGTGCTGGTCGAGTATACAACACAAAGTCCGAAAGCAATAAGGGCATTATTAAAAAAAATCAAAGAGGATATTGATAAATGTACGGACTTAGCCAAAACTGGTCTGGTGGCTGAGGACATTTCTAAGTTGATTTACTGGTGTACCGCAGATTTTAGTACGGCACAGAATAAATCACTAATTACCTACGCTCGAAACAAAGGTGTGAAATTAGACTTGAGAGGTATTCACGCTTTGGCTAGAAAACTTGCAGGGCCATGTGTCAAAACAGCAAAAGATCACCTTGGCATTTCGATAGATACGGGTCAAATACTCACGCCAACAGTATTTGCGGAGGAGTATTATGCATCAGGTTTTTCTACTCCATTAACAAATACTTTTTTTCATCGAGAACAGGAAATTGAAAGTCTTTTACAGTTTTTTGCCGCGGATAGCAAAATCAGTATTTTGACGGGTCCTCCGGGAACGGGAAAATCGCGTTTGGCCATGGAAGCTTTCAAACAAATCCATGCTACTGATGTTACTGTGCGGGGGCTTTGTATTAGCAATAAAAACGCAGACATACACGATGACTTAAGAACCTATCTTGCTAAAAACTGTCCATACCTAATTCTTGTAGACGACGCTAATCGTCAATCTGGGCATTTGGAAAGCCTCCTAGGAATTTTGAGAGAAAAACGCTCAAAAAAAATCAATGTCGTAATTACAGTTAGAGATTATGCATTAGCCGATGTTTGGAAGCGATGTGCTGAATTTTCACCCAATATTTTAAGAATCTCGCATTTTAATGATGATCAACTCAGTAATATTTTGAGTAGCCAGGATTTTGGCCTAAAGGGAAAAGCTCTTAAACGTGTGCTTGACATATCTAAAGGAAATGCTAGGTTATCTATCATGGCGGCGAAAGTATATATAGAATCTGGAGATGTTTCCAGTTTGGATGACGTAGCAGGGATATACGATCGATATTTCGAGTCGGCAATTGGAGACGATAAGGTTTTCAGCAACCCAGTTCTATTACGCTCTTTGGGATTGCTTTCCTTTTTTTTCGCAATTGATCTCGATGATAAAGATTTTGTTTCGGGACTATGTAGGAGATTTAAAATTGATGAAAACAACTTTCGGAGCTCGATGTTGGAACTTGAACGCTTAGAATTAGCAGAGTCGAATGAGGATTTGACAATAATGAAGATCGCCGATCAAGTTTTAGGCACGTATTTCTTTTACCGAACATTTATCAGAGATGGAATTCTTGATTTCAGTATTATAATCGCATATTATCGCACTACTCATATCGGCAGGATAAAAGACTCTGTAAATCCTGCAAGCATTACATTTAGCTACGAGAAAATATATTCAAAAATTGATCCAATACTTTCTGAATACTGGCCAGAAATAAGCAAGGATCCTGACCAAGCCTTCGATTTTTTGAATCTGTTTTGGGCATTTAGGAAACACGATTTATTTGCCTATGTTCACCGACTGATCGAGGCATCTGCTGAGACAAATGAAGATTATTCTATGGATGAAAAAATGCAATTACATTCATACGGTAGGGATAGAAATCTTCAATTATTGGCTAATTTTTATGGGGAGACGAATGAAGATATCCACTCTGCCATTGGACTATCACTGGATTATGTGAGAAAACATCCTAAAAGCTATTCACAGTTGGTCAAATCATTCCGTTCCGAATTTTCATTTCGTTCAACAGATCGTGAAAGTAATTTTTTCAGACAGCTTAGCCTATGGGAACACATTTTAAGCGGAGCTAAACAACGTGACTTATTATGTACTGACTTGTTTTTTAATCTTGCTCATGAATTGCTAAAGTCTGATAACGGAATTATCCGATTGAGACAGGATGATAAGGCTATACAGATGGATCATATATTAAGCTCCAATAACGGACTTTACTATTTCCGTGGGATTACTTGGAATATGATTTATGATTTTGCCGCTAAAGACTTGGGGAAGATCGAAGATTTTCTTCTGACCTATATAGAACACAATCGGAGCTCACCGGCAAAGATCTATTATTTTGATTTGTTCTATTTAGCAAGTCTAATTGATACCTACTTTGATGATGAGAGCTTTATTCATTGTTTTATAGTTAGATCCATATTGGATGGTTTTTTTAGAGAAAAGTTAACTAACGATTATTGTAACGATCTGAAGCTTAAATTTGATTGCCAGTCTTATAAGTATTACAGAATGCTGAGCTGGGACAGGTTGCGTGACAAGGATATGTATGACTATGAATTTACTGATCATGAAAAATACCGAAAGGTAAAGGAAATCGAAATCATAAACGTTTTCCGCTTCAAAACGCTAGAGGAATTTCAAGAATTTTATAAGGTTATACTTGAGATTTTTGCGTTCAGGCCAGGCGAATTCAGGGGTCTCCATAATTCATTAAATATAATATTACGTCAAATATTAATAGATGACGTGGCAACTGCCCTCGCAGTTTTTACACATTTGATCAAAACCGGTAATGTGACAGAGATTTATCCGTTAGAGGTTTATAAGATTATGTGGAAATATGAAAACTTTGCAAACAGTTTGTATGAGCAGATCAAATCATCTGAATTCAGTACACGTACAACTTGGCTTGGAAACTTCTATAACTATGTTCCAAGAGAACACCTTACCTTGGAACACGCCAACGATTTTCTTGAACTTATCTCAGCAACCAAGGTTTCGATGGGGATAATGAGCTATACTCTTGAGCACTTGGAGACCGTAAAGAGTGATATTTTTCAAATAGCAGTGTTAAATGTGATCCACCGATCTGAAGAGCGAGAAGTAAAACTAACTTTGGATGATAATTTATTCAGGTCATATATTGAAAAAGTTCGGGATCTAGTCTTGATCAAAAAGGCTTACCTAATGCAGGACCGCATTCAGGAGCATTTCGATTACAGATTTGAGGGAATGCTAAAGATTGTTGGGCAAGATCCAAGTTTTGTAATGGAATTCATCCGATCCATTCCTATGGCGTATGATGGCATATCGAGTACAACCTATTATGACCTTAACCTCCTTTGGAATTTAGATGCGGCGGAAAAGCACATCTCCGACATTCTTGATTACTTTGCCTCCCATGCCAGTTTTTCCTCATTGAATAGCTCCGCGCATATTTTCTTTACCGGATTGACCGCCGAACAAAAGGAAAGAGCAGTTGAGTTCGCTTGTGGATATCTTAAAAGAAATGCAGAAGACCTTGACAGGGTTGAAATGATGATGGATGTAGCCCGTAATGACCTAGCTGATCAAGAGAGTATTATATTAATTACCTGGCTACAGGCAAATTCATCTTTTAATGCCTTCAAGGAAATCAGTTGGCAAAATTCCAGCATGAGTGGCGGAGGTGGGACGATCTTCAATGAACTTAGGGCCAACAGATTAAAACGGGTGTTGGATATATTCGTCGGCCTTGGGACGAACATTTACAAATATTCGGAACACCGTGAGTATCTAAGTTCACGGATAGCAATGTACCGAAGGGCAGCAATCGGGGAAAAAAGACATAACTTCTTATACGGTGATTAGTTATTTCCCAATTAAATGTTTTTGCTAATCTCTGTCTCCCCACTCAAACATTGGGTCTGATTTTTTTAATTTTGCAATTTGATTAATCACTTCTTTAAAATGCTTTCTTGGTGCTTCAACATATTTGATGTTGTCGATTGGAAGGTTGTGGAGCATTCGATACTTTGATAGAAACTGGTTGTCCGTTTTTTCCCAATCTTTTCCAACGCCTGAAATGTAATTGTGATAAAGTAGTATTTGTTCATCATTAGACATTTGTGCTCTTAATATTTTTAAATATTCTCTAGCTTGTTTATAACTAAAAAGGCCCTCTTTTTCTTTTTTGACAACGAACTTTACCGTGCTAAAAAGATGCCTGTAGTAATGTGCCAAACGTGATTCATGTCCAGAAAAAGGTGCGTATTTAATATGTACTCTAATTAGTTTGCCATCCACATTAAACTTTTTCACCCCACCAGAGCTTGTTCTATGTTCCTTACGGACTTTTTTAAGTTCCGCTTTGCAAAAGGTTACAAAATCCTGTTGAGTGGCACTTGTTACCAAATCCGAAAATGAACCAAAGAAGAAGATTCGATATGCCAGCATATTTAACTCTGACTCCTGTATTTTAAATTTTGCTGAATAAGCCCTGCAAAACTCAAAACATGCATTCAGTTCTGTTACCATTGTTACAAAAACCTTTCGCCCCTCGATGATTCGCTCGGTTTCTGTTCTCGTTCTAGTCTTCTGGATTGGGTCTATACCCTCCGTTACTGTTACAGAGTTTAAATAATGATAACCAGTTATCTTCATTTCATTGATGTTTTCTTTATGGAGTCTGATCAATTCGAAGTATTGCGATTCGAATTGCTGGATTTCAAACTGATCCCTTACTTGTGCATTGGCCCTCAATTGTGCCCAGAATGCTATAAATGTTAAGAATCCAGCCAGTAAGGCGATGTAAGGTGCAGTGGTTCCTCCTATTGTGTCCCCTATTTGCCCAGTGGTGGACACATTAAAGTCAGCGGGATGAAGTATATGGCGATAATACTGAATCATCGTCCATTTGGACAGGTCTTTCAAAAATACAGCAGCCAAAACAAAAGCAATAAGTGCAATAGTGGGCGGTATCCAAGAGGCGAAAATTTTATTCATGTTCGTTAATTACTCCGAAATGTAGATAATAAATTAAGTTCTATCAATAGATGTATAAACTAATCGCTTGTAACATTAAATATTCAATATATTCCGTTTGAGAAATCCCTACGAGTAATTGGGCTATTAGGCGTATATTCGATTAAACTCTCAAAAAATGAGCATAACTGCGTTACACATTCTTGCAAAAAATACAGATGCTACTGCTGCCTTAAAAGGTTATCAATTCCAAATCTTAAAGACATTGGAAACCTGGTTGTTTAATAGAGTTCATAATGTTGAACAGACGATCTATTGCGATTATGAGGAAGATATCTATCAACAAGACGATCTCACACACAAGGCAAAGTTCAGGCAGTTGAAGCTGTATTCAACTAACTTTTCATTTTCTAGTGAAGAGGTCAAAAAAGCAGTTGCGCATTTCTTTATGTTATATGTAAAGGGAGAATATTCGTTCGATGAAGTTGAATTTTACTTCGAAACAAACGCTTACATAAAAAACAACCGTAGAGGAAATAAAGCAGATTTGTTAAAAGAATGGTTTGAAAATCAATCTGATCCCACCGATGAATTGTTGGAAAAAGCCAGTGAGATAGTCAAATCTATCCTTGAAAACTATATTAGTGAGCAAGCAAAGTCACCGTCGGTTGAAAACAAAATGCTCATCCAACGTGCTGCTGATCTCTTTAACAATCTGACTGAGGAAGATTTCGTCATTTTCACTAAAAAAATCAAATGGGAATTCCAAAACCTCGAACCAGATGCTTCATTAGAATTTCTGATCAGCAACATTAAACTTTTGATCGAAGCACTTCCCCAACCTGATGCAAATGAGAATTCAAGCGTTCTAATCGGCCGCCTTCATTATGAGATTCTCACCCGAGCAACAAAAAATGAGATTGAAGATAAAGCTCTGACCAATATATTATTAGACAGCATTCTTCTCCAAATGGGAGACCAAGAAGATAAATGGTATAATGCACAATATCAGGTATGGCTTAAAAACTCCAAATTGGAACGTTTTAATACAGGAGAATATTTGGAAATTATACACGCAAGTGAGTTTTGTAGACAGCGTGAATATTTAATGGCACACGATGTACTTTGGAAGAGCCTATTTACGCAGTATGTTCTTCTTGAGAATATAAATATGGTCTACAAACGAGGTGCGATATATGAAATATGCCTTATCAGCCTCAGAAATAATCCAAAAACATTCCTACCTTCAGGATCACTGAATGGCTTAGGGGAACTTATTAAAAAATATTTTCAAGGCACCATCTTTGGACTACATGAGCTACAAGACGCACTCACCCTCTTGGTCATGGTTGCAACCTCTCTGAAGTTTGGCCTAGTAGACGTTTCAAAAAAGGAAGTCGAATTTTGGCTTAGCGAATATAAAAATCAGGTTGAAGAAAAACTTAATCAGGTATCCGATCCAAGTGATAGATGTCGATTGTTGGAGGTCAGGGGGCGTTTTGCGATGTTTATAGACAGAGAGCAGCTGGAAGTTAGTGTAGCGTACTTTCGCGAAATAGCTTCATTAATAAATACGGCGGAATTTTACCCGGCATCAGAGTTCTACGATCATTTGAACAAGTATGTTGAAACCGCAATTATGTTAAAGACAGAGCAATGGGAAGATTTCGTGGACCAACTGGAAATTGTAATATCTGCCATCGAACCATCTGTATCTGCAAGAGAAGGTAACTTTAAAATTGCCAAAAGACTTATAAATAAAGGGGCGTTATATCTTGAAAATGGCGAAACAAAATACCTGTTAAAAGCACTTGACCTCTTTCATCAAGCGAAGGGTCATTTCAGGGTTGCCGAGTATATGGACGGTTATATATTAGCGCTAATAAACATTGCTCAAGTGTGTGCTGCTACCAGAATGTTATTTGCTGCAAAATATTATTGTCTTTGTGCCATCTGGGTTATTCGGAGCAACGGAAATACTGCGTTGTTCAAACGATTTTCTGATGCATTTGCCATCCTTTTAATCGCTGATTTTTCTGAAGGAGCATGGATACATGTTTTAAACGATCTAGATAGATATCTTCATTTTAGATCCGAATACAGCGGTTCAGAATTTGACCCCGATAAAGATCAACAATTAGAACTCGTTTTCAAATCAATGACGCTCATATTTGCCTTGTCGCCACTATTAAAGCCGGAAATTGCTAAGTTTTTAAAAGGTAGGGCTAATAAGTTATCTTGGATATACAGTAACTATCTATCTGTGGAAGATCTTGAATTAAAATCTCAATTGCTCGATAAAGATATCCAAGATAAGTTGCTGGAAGCTGTCCTTTCCGATCAACCAATGAATGATCTTGGCAAGACTAGAACGGTAAGTTGGAACGCACTGGGTATTAAATGGATAATCATTTTTGAGAACGACTATCAAACCAATGGGTCTGGAGAAGAGTTCTGCGCCTTACTTCAAATTCTTTTAATCGAGCTGGGGGACACAAATTATGATTTTCACCTGATGGAAACGACAATTACAATTAAACTTGTTATTAGTGATCAAAAAAGCCACCCAGTCCAGCTTCCATCCAATGAAGATACGATGTGGAAAATTTATGTTCCTGAATTAAAAGTTAATTCTGGACAAGCCATTGCTGAGTTATATAACAGAATGATGGGAAATGTAGGAGTAATTTTGTCGCAAATCAGCTTCTTAAAAAATGGAGAGTTTTTTGAACTTTTCCAACAATTCATCGAACATAGCAAAGTAGTTGAGAAAAGCTTAGTTGAAAATGGGTACCAGAGAATTTACAAGGAAATTTTTAATGACAAAGAGTTTAATGAAATTGATCGGCAGCAAATTACTCCACCAAATACTCTGCCGTCGCTTCCAAAAGAAAATCTGTCCCTACCAGGCAAACAAGGATTGAGCTTAAAATACGACCAAGAAGTTTCGCTTAGGCATATTGGAGATCGATATGAAATCTCCTTAAAACATTACAACCTGACTTTAGATCATTATCGAGATGATACCTCCTTTAATTTGATGATCCGAGACCTTAGAACAAAAGGCTGGCTTGACTGGCAAATTTCGTGTGCCATAATGAATTGTGTCTTATTGTATAAAGCGTATACACTTGCTTCAAAAAGAAATTATAGACGAGAGGAGCAAAAACGGGAAGCCATAGACACGCTATTCCTCAAGTCTCTAAAAAATAATGAATCTGATAACTATAAGGAAATTCCTATCAAATATTTGATAGATCACATTAACACTGAGCTTGAGGCATTTTCCGTGGAGGTATTAAAGTCCTATGGTTTGGCATTCAATGGAAAGTTTCCGAATTTTTCTGCGGTCAGAGCCTTTATAGGCAAAAAATTCAATTTCAACAAAGATGACCGTCCTGAACTAAATCCTTTGCGCCATATTGGAACAAAGCCTACCTTGGAAGAGCTAACCGAAAAGATTTTGAAGTTTGACTTGATGGTCCACGATCCAGATTTACCAGCCGCCTATATTTTTCATTTTCAAAGACATTTAGACGCCTGGGATTTTCTTGAACTTTTGGAATCTGTGTGTATTAGCAGAAACGCAGTTTTAGAAATAACCGTCAAGGGCGGCGGACGGTATTCTAATATTATAATCCGTGATGATGGCTTAAATGAAATAATAATTGCTGAAGTCCCCATCCAAAAAGGTCTAAAAGACAGAATGACATCCTATTACAGTTCGGGCTCGAAGACCTGCATAGTCGCATCTTGTTTAGAGGTAGATGGCAGAACAGTCCTGGTAATTCATCCGGACGACATAATTAATATCCGACAGGTTGATATTAATTCATAGACTCGCTTGCATTATTTAAAGATTTATTTCCGCTTTCATTTAATTTCCTTGAAACCCCTTGTTGATTAGTAGCTATGTGATTGTCTTTAAATAAGTATATTTGTTTTAAAAGCGCTTTTACTATGAACCCATTTATTTTTTTATTTCGCGAAAGTCCAAGAGACTCTGGCCAAGATCTTTCGTCGTTAAGATATGATCCTGTAAAAAATCTCACCATCGATACCTCGACTGGGAAACCGGCGATTTCTGTACTGAACATGGCTACAGAAACATTTACAAAGGCCGATGGAGAGATGAGCGATACAGACCGGAGCGGTGGAATAGTTTCAATGGGTACACAAACGCAGACTTTTGCAGATGCTGAGGGAGGTGACAGCGATCAGGACACTACTGTTATACGCATGTTAATGGGAACGAGTACCGAAACAAGGACATTCCTCGAGTCGTCTGATCAAGATTAATATGATCTTAATCATTACCCATAAGCTTGACTACACTGTCGATTTCATTGTCGACATTCTAAACAGCAGAGAAATTCCCTATAGAAGACTGAACTGCGAGGACATTATGCAATCTGGCTTCTCAATCAGTATTGGCAATGAATTCAAACTGGGTTTGTTGGAAGAAAATATTTTTTCATCAATATGGTTTAGGAGAACGATGCTTCCAGATGTCAACCTTCCTCTTTCGGAAAAAATATATCTATTGAAGGAGTTTGAATACCTGTTGAAGAATATTTTTGCAACTATCGAGGGTAATTGGCTGAGCGACCCTTTTTTAGTATATAGAGCGGAGAACAAACTTTTGCAGTTAAAATATGCAAAGGAGTTAGGGTTTAAAGTTCCAGAAACCTTAGTCAGTGCAACTGTCCCTCAGATTAGGCTATTTGCCGACAAACAGGGGGCGATAATAGTAAAACCTATTTACAGCGGCAGGATAGAATCGGATGCTGGCCCTGATTTTATGTTTACCAACGTAGTCAACGAGCAGCATTTGGCTGATATGGAAAAATATGATGTTACCCCCTGTATATTCCAGCAAGAGATAAAAAAGAAATTGGAACTTCGGGTTACAGTTATCGGTAAGGAAGTTTTTTGTGCACAAGTTGATTCTCAAAAATCTATGGAAAGCAGAACTGATTGGAGGAGGGAAAAGAATAAATTTGAATCCTTTAACCTGCCTATTGATGTAGCTGAAATGTGTGTCAGTCTAGTTGAAAAGCTTGGATTAAGATTTGGGGCAATCGATTTAATACTTACTCCAGATGATAGTTTTGTATTCCTCGAGATCAATCCAAATGGACAATGGGTCTGGATTGAAACAGAAACCGGACTGAAAATTTCCGAAGCATTGATAAATGAACTTACAGCTTAAACTGCATGAAAAGTTTGAAAAAAATCAAAAACAATTTTGTCGATTATTTCGGAATCGGCTATCGTGGTGTCGACCGACCCGAAATTCTTTCTGAAATCATAAACTACCCTGAGCAAACAGACGATAACATTTTGGCCGAACATCGAGATTATCTCTTACGGCTCGAGGATGGCGAAGAGAAGAGGCTCGAAGGGATAGAATCAAAGACAACCCAGCTTATCGCCCAAAGCGGCATTGTTTTTTCGCTGTTATCGATTTTTATCCCAATTCTGGTTGAAAAATCAGCTGATATTTTTCTCCTCTATCGAATTGCCATCTTTGTTCTACTGCTGATTTCAATCTCATTTTATATTCTCTCAATCATAAATGCGGCTAAAAATTATTTGGTCAACAGATTTCAATATGCTGCCCCAACTCCGGAGACAGTAATAGAATTTGGGGCAAGTACGAAAGAGGCTTTTTTGAACGAACAAATTAAGGATCTGATTAAAACAATCAAAGTCGGAAAACATCAGAACAATCGTAAGGCAAGTAATTTGATCCATTCTTCAAGGTCATTTCAGGTAGCAAATATCTTCTCCGCTATCCTTGTCATTGTATTTGCGCTTGTGCTGTTTAACAGGAAATCACAAGCTGAACCGACAGTCATAAAAAACCCTTTGAAGATTGAGGGAATGGACTCGTTAATCGAGATCATAAGACATGATGGTCGAAAGCACATCGTTGTTGGCCAAGGTGACACGATTCATACTGAAGCTAAAACCGAAACAAAAATCGTTCTTCCTAGAATTCCAAAACCGATTGTAAAAACCGATACGGTTAAAAAATAATGTCATGTTTTTTTGAGATCAGCTTTCTTGGAGCTACTTAAAATTCCGTCCACCATGAAAAGCTTCCTTTGGCACCTCTTCCCGAACCTGCGTCCGTTTATTTTGCGATGGATAAGGCGCTGTTTTTTCATCACCTCGAGCTAAGGTCAGTACCGGCAAATTATCCACTTCCCGTTGCACCAACTTGCCCAGCATCTTTGTAAAATCAAAGCATTTGCTAACAATTACGTGCACCACTTTTCCCTCGCGCTGCAAACGGCCTTCCACCATTAGCAGCCTTGCGTGCAATATTTCCTTCCGGTAGGTTTCAAACAATTTTTCGAATACCACCAGATTTGAATATCCCGTTTCATCCTCAATGGTGATGAAACAAACCCCTCCCGCAGTTCCGGGACGCTGGCGCACCAGCACCAATCCCGCCACTTTTACCAATTGCCCATCAGTAGAATCATTGTTTATATGATGACAACTGCGGATATTGAGCATATCCAATTGGGGCCGCACAAAACTAACCGGATGCGCTTTGAGCGAAAGTCCAACCGTTGCGTAATCCTGCACCACATGTTCCCCCTTTCCCATAAGTGGCAATTCAACCTGCGTTTCCAGCAAACTTTCAGATGCTTGTCCCTTGAAAAGTTCTACCGGCATATCTTGCAAAGCTGAAACTTCCCAAAGCGCCTTTCTCCGATCCATCCCCATTGATCGAAAGGCATCTGCATCCGCCAATCTTTCCAATGCGGCAATCGAAACGCCAGCATCACGCACGGCAGTAATGCTTTTGTATCCCTCATTACGGGCATTCACCAGTATTTCGATTTCATCCCCGCGAATCCCGCTGATCTGCCGAAAGCCCAGACGGAGCGCAAAATATTGGCCAGATTTTTCTTCGAGCTTATTATCCCATAGCGAATGGTTAACATCAACCTCACGAACCTCAACGGTATGCTTCTGTGCATCAATAACGATCTGGGCCGGTTGGTAAAAGCCCATTGGCATACTATTCAAAAGAGCAGCGGCAAAAACATCTGGATAATAATGCTTTAGCCAGCAGGACACATATACCAGCAGCGCAAAACTCGCCGCATGGGATTCAGGGAATCCGTAGCTTCCAAATCCCTCCAGCTGCTTGAATATCCGCTTTGCAAACTCTAAGGTGTAGCCCTTGGCCAGCATCCCATCTATAAGTTTCTGCTCGTATTGGTTGACTAGCCCCTTGAACTTAAATGTGGCCATACTTCTACGCAAACCGTCGGCCTCGGCCGGGGTAAAGCCAGCTGCAACAATTGCTATTTTCATCGCCTGTTCCTGGAATAGCGGAACGCCGAGCGTTCGTCCCAATATTTTTTCGAGTTCTGGAGACGGGTAGACTACCGGCTCTTCTCCATTTCTTCTTCTCAAGTACGGATGAACCATATCTCCCTGTATTGGCCCGGGCCTAACGATTGCGACCTCGATTACCAGGTCATAAAATTCCCTGGGCTTTAGCCTTGGTAGCATGGACATCTGAGCCCGGCTCTCGATCTGGAAAACCCCAAGAGTATCAGCAAGGCAGATCATATCATATACCGCCGGGTCATCCTGTGGGATATTGGCCAGCGTAAACTGCTTTCCGTAGTGTTCGCGACAAAGATCAAAAGCCTTTCTGATGCAAGTAAGCATTCCCAGTGCGAGTACATCCACCTTCAAAAATCCGAGAGCATCAATATCATCTTTGTTCCATTCGATGTTTGTACGGTCCTCCATCCGGGCATTCAAGATAGGGCACAGGTCAGTAAGCTTCCCTTGCGTTACGACAAAACCGCCGGTATGCTGGCCCAGCTGCCGGGGAAAGCCCATCATCTGGGAGGTAAGCTCGAGCGTTTTTTTAAGGTGCGGATCGTTTGGATTTAGGCCCTGTTCTGTAACCCGTTTTCCTTCGAACCACTCATCTGTAAACTCCCATATAGAACTCGACAGCCGATTGATTGTATCCACTGAAAGCCCCATCGCCTTTCCGACATCCCGGATTGCGCCCTTTTGATGCTGCTGGGTAACCGTTGCAACGATTGCCGCACGGTCACGCCCGTATTTATTGTAGATATACTGGATGATTTCTTCCCTTCGCTCATGCTCAAAATCCACATCGATATCAGGGGGCTCGTTTCTGGCAGGAGATATAAACCGCTCAAAAAGCAGGTCGAATTTCATCGGATTAACGGAGGTTATGCCTAAAACAAAACATATCGCAGAATTTGCCGCCGAACCACGTCCCTGGCAGAGGATGCCGCGTGACCTGGCCTCGCGCACGATATCCTCTACGAAAAGAAAATAATTGGCATAATCCATCTGTCTTACAAACTCCATTTCATGGTGGATCATTTTAACCACCTTTTCAGGGATCTCTTCACCGTAAAACTCATGCGCTCCCTTCCAGGTAAGGAACTCCAATTCCTCCATTGGACTTCTGCCGCTTTGATTGATCTCTTCTGGATAAACGTACTTCAGCTCATCCAATGAAAATGTACAGGCCTCGGCAATGACCATCGTGTTTTCAATTGCACTTGGGTATTTCCTGAACAAACGCTCCATCTCGGCCACCTCTTTCATATACCGTTCAGCATTCTGGTGAAGCAGGAACCCCGCTTCCTGTATCGTGCATTTCTCCCGCACGCATGTCAGCACATCCTGCAACTCCCTGCGTGAGGGGTCATGGTAATGGATATCACCGGTTGCCACAACCGGGATCCCATAAAATTCTGAAAGCTGAGAAGTCCGAAATATCAGCTTATCATCATTTCCCAGATAGGATTTTGTAGCTGCCAAATACAACTGCCCTTTCAATGCCGCACTGTATTCAGCAACTGCACTGATGAAACCAGCCTCGTACTCAAACCTGCGGTTGAGCTCTCCGGGCATCACAAGGCAGAAGATGATCCCCTTGCTATGCGCATAGACATCCGCCCTAGAAATATGGCAGGAACCTTTTTCCGCCCGCATATTTCCAAGGGTCAATAGCGCGGACAATCTGCCGTAGGCCTCTTTGTCGGTTGGATAAGCCAATAGGCTCGGGCCATCCAGCAGATCCAGCCTGCAGGCAGGGATTAGCTTTACGTTTTTTCCTCTGCAGGCCGCATGGGCGCGGACAATCCCGGCCAAGGTATTACGATCTGTGATCGCTATTTTTTGATACCCGAATGCCTCCGCCTTTTCTACCAGCTCATGTGCATGGGATGCCCCACGCAAAAAACTGAAATTCGATGTCACCTGTAATTCGCTATAAGCCATAACCCAACTCCCTTATGCAAAAAATCCATGGATAAACCACTTGTATTTATTTTCTCCCCCATAGTGGCCAGAACGGAACAGCCAATACCGGCCGCCCTGCTCATCCTCTACCTGGTAATAATCCCTATGCTCGCCCTGGTCCAGCCACCACTCCCGCTCGATACGCTCGGGCCCATCCGCTTTGGCAACGATATGGCGGACACCGTTATAGATAAAAAACTTAGGCGGATGATCTGGGATAATTGCCATCACCTCGATTGCAACCGGGGTTTTTAGCAGCTCCGTAGGCCGGGGCTTATTTACCCGCCAGGGCGCATTTGGCTTTTCGGTTACCGAATCCGCTTTGAGTATCGACCGTTCGGGCCAGTATCTTTTGGCAGGCAGGTAGCGGTGTATCGCCTGAAAACCAACCTTGCCAGCTACGCGATCGAGCAATTTGATAACGCTCTGGTCATCCAGGCCCGGCTTTGATGTCCACATTTCTTCCTGGGGAACTTCCACATCATCCACTTTCGGTGCATCCAGCACAAAAAGCTCAATGCCAAGGGCCGGCCTGATCTGATCGATCTTCAGCTGAAAAAGCTTGAACAGATGGCTGACGCTATGCGATGACCCGCTCGTGCCGATATCAACCTTCACCACTTTGCCGTCTATACGGTAGCAGGTAAGCACCCCGGAGCGCAGCCCCTTTCCCTCTGCCTGCATACGCTTGCAGAGATTTTCCAGTAATTTATTGATGGCGATCTCTATCCCGTTTCTTGTTTTGATAGGCTCCAGGCAGGCCAGCCTTTCGCTGAACGGCACAGGTACCTGCAGGGGAACGAGCACCTCGTTTTCTGTGCCTATTGCCTGTGCCAAGCGCAGCAGAAAATCCTCACCGAACCTCCTGCGCAGAACCGATCTGGGCATCCCGATAAAGCTTTTAATCTGGTAAAACCCAAGTTTTCGAAGTTTTGCCAGCACTGTCTCCTCTAGGCGAAGGGCATCGGGAACCAGGTTGAGCAATGCATTTACATGTTCCCCAACCGGAATCAGCGGGGTCACTTTTCCGAAATGTGAAACCGCCCAGGACGCTCCTGGCGTATCAGCTATTGCAACGCGAACAGTATAGCCCTTGCTTTTTAGTCTTGAAACGATTTCTTTTAGGTATCCGCGTTCTCCTCCCCAAAGGTGGCTGCATCCAGTTGCCTCAAGGAGCAGCCCATCTATCGCAAATTCATCGATGGCCACTATTGGGGAATAACGCACGCACCATTCGCCAAGCCCTTTGAGCAGTTTTCTTGGCCTCCCGGATTTATCATCCAGAACCTCCAGGCCGGGACAAATGGCCTTTGCATCTGCCGCCCGCATTCCAGGCTCGACACCAAATCCCTGTGCCAGCTCGCTCGCCGCTGTAATCATCATTCGCCCATGGTCTGGGGCAGCGAAAACAAAGGGCACGCCGGAAAGCTCGGGCCTGCGAATAAGCTGCCAGTCAGCCAGCAGCTGGCGGAACCATATGGAAACAAAGCGCCTCTGCATGATCTCTATCCAATCTGCCTGTCCTCCATTTCAGACCAAACATTTTCTTTTTTGACTTTCTTAACTTCCTCAAATTTTTCTCCCGCCCATTCCAGCACAAAGATTCCAGGATTCCCGTTTCGCACCTTCAGCAGCTCGACCTGCCAGCGAGGAAAGCCGAGCCCGGGCATTCCGTTTTCTGTTTGCGAGGGAAGGGGACTTATCCTCCACCTTGCGGTGGCTACGGTGCTTGCGGTTTTATTTTCATCTTTTCGGAGAATGAAACCTGTAACGCCACTGGATTCTACGGCAAGCTGTAGCCTGCGCGATTCGATAAGCGAAAGGTTATTGACCTCGGCCACTACGGCAGCTAGTCCTTCGCACTTTAGGGCTTCCTCGGTAATCCATAGCACATCTTTTTCGGTCTTAACATCCATAAAAATAATGCGCTCGGACTCGACATTGAATAGACCAAGCGATGCCGGGAACAATCGTCGCGATGTACTTGCCCATACGCATGCCGCACCGTTTTCCATTAGAACAGCCAGCAGACCTGCAATGAAGCCATCGCTTGCCGCAGAATGCTCAGGTACTACGGTAATAAATTCATGGATTGCTTTTTTAGGGAATACCCCACCTGGGAACGCGTCTTCGATATCTCCAAGGCCGATGCGCTCAGCCTTGCCTGAGGCTACAGGCTTAAAGCCCTGCCACAACAGGATATCCTGCTGCAATTTTTGTAACAATTCCCTTTTAGCATCCATGATATTTGAGTTAATCCTATACTACTTTTTTTAGTATTATAGGATCATACAACAAACATAAAGCTAAAATTGTTAGTAAATTATAAAATGTTGAAAAGATTGTGTTTTTGGTGGAGAACTATCATGACAGCACACCTGGCGTCTTGAACCTGCAATCATAGCCGACTACAGTTTTTAGCCTCACAGATATCATTAGTTAATGCTATAACATCATTTTTGGAGGCGTTGGCAATTCTGAGCTGGCAGAACTTCAGTCACGCTGTGGCCGTCAACCATCCAGATTTCGCAAGGAAGTATCTTGTTCAGCACATCTAAAAGCTGCTTGGCATTTTCCAGCGATACTAAATGAATGGCATCCGCAATTGCCATCATAAAAACAGGTTTTCCTCCCTCAAAATATCCCCCGTAATAATGAGTGAAGTCTGCATTAGACTCGCCAACCATCCAATATTTTTCCTTAGCTGCCATATGTGTGAAATAAACATCAAAATTCAGGCTTGTTAGAGCCCAGAGAAATCGACTTCCAAATCTTCTTTTGCTTCAATCTCTTCAACAAGAGCTGTCACCAGTTCCTTGACCGTTGACATTGTATTATTAATCGTATCGGAATCCAGCACATGGGCGGCACCATCTTTGGTTTTGCCGTTCCTGTGCACTAAATCATGGCGGACCTTCACACATTGGATCGCTTCTTTTATCGAAGGAAAAGCTATTTCAAACGTACTCCGATACATTTCCCTTACAACAGGAAGATTATGGTAGATTGTATCAAGCATTACCCCTTTTGCAGTCTGCTCGATATTCTTATAGGCCTCGAAAATGTCTTTTAGCTCGAATTTCCTATTTGAAAACTCCGGATGTGATTTGATAAACTTTTCAAGATTAGCGGGGTTTGCCAAAGCAAGCTTTACAAATGTTTCAGAGAGAAACGTTTCCATAGTGCCCATAACTCCAATATAGATCTGACGCTTTAAAATGGCGTTCAGCTCATCACTCCCAAGATCGACCTCATTCAATTTTTGTAGATTCTTAATTTCGTGGTCAAAATTCTCTGATAGTCCAAAATTGCTGGAGATTGCATCATACTCGTAGTCATAGTCCCATTCCTGAGCATATTCTCCCTGAAGCACCTCGGTTGCAATGTCAACTGAATTGCCATGTAGTCCTTCAATCTTATTTAATATTTCTTTCGGGCTGTTCGCAGAAAATACGATCCTATAGTTATAAAGGATTCCTTCCTCGCTCATATTCTCCTCAATCTCATAATCTGTTTTCCTAAGATCAAAATAAGAAATACCAAGCGCATCCGCAATCGCATTACCTTCCTCATCCTCGTGACTATCAATCATCAACTGTTTCCAATATCCCACTTTGTATAATTTATAGGTTGAATATAAAGATTTACTTTTTACAAAATCGAATATTTAATGGTTTGAAAAAAATTGGTGGGTTTTCAAAACACGGTTGAAAACTAAAGTTCTGACGGTTCAAATCCAACGAAGCCTTGGGATTTAAGGATTGCCGCCGTTTCATTCTGGTATCGCCTGTAGGCTTCGGGATCAGCGTATCTCGTTTCGGTAATGCTGCCATTTTCCAAAGATGTAGAACCCGTACAATATAGACTGGACAAGACGTTGGGTTGATAAGTATTTTTCAAAAGCGCCAAAATGTCAAACGCAAACTCTGAAAAATGTTGTTCCCAGAATGTAAGCAACAGGCTGAAATATTGATCATCCTTATACTTTAGACATTTAGAGGTTGTCCAAAAGGATAACGATGAGCTATTATTTGGCTCGGTATCGATATTTTCATTTCTAAAGTATATTTTTCCGCTATTGTATCTGTCAAGGGTTTCGGCCCTTAGAATAATCCCCCCGTAGAATCTGCGGATCATTGTGGCGTTGACCAGCTCGTCCATTGCCGAAAAATCCTTCTCATGCTCTTTACGCAGCTCAAAAAACACAGTTGCACAAAAGAAATTGGCGGGAAGATACATTTTTGCGCGACTATTGGGAGGATCTACCCGCGCCAATAATGGCTTTAGCTTGGAAAGCTGGTCGACCGCTTCCTTGGCGGATTGCCTGTTAAATACGGATTTCACCTCGAATACCGCATGGACATACTCTACAGGTATGGCCAGCGACTTTCCCTGACCTGAAGAATCTGGATTATCCTCGACCCAGAGTACTGGCGATTCCAACTGGTCATATATGATCACATCATAATGCACCATGTGTTCCTTGCTAGAAATCCCGGGTGAAATGATGAACCCAGATGTAACCGCATATCTCTTTGGCAGAAATTCGCTTAGCCATTTTCGAAATTCCGCTTCTGCTACAAGGCCATGTCTGACCTTTACAAGTTTATTGTTTTCTAGATCCTTTGCTAAATCATAGGCAGCAAGCATTCGGGTTTTGGCAGCGAGGAATTGTTTCCATCCCTGGCTTGCCATCTGCGGCTGGAGCGGTTTTTGACCTGACATATCTTTTCTTCTTTTGTACTAAAATAAGAAAGAAACACTAATTTCTCCAGTGGTCAAAGTCCAGCTGCTCCTGATCCACAAAGCTAAGGTCAAGTGCGGGATGATCAGGATAGTCCGCTGGCGTGGCTTCGCCCGCAAAACGGTAGTCCTTATCAATGGTGCAGGCTTCCATTAGTTTTGAAGGGATCTGGGTCAATGCAATTTCGGTCAACCGTCCTTCGCTCGGCTCTTCCATTAGCCACTCCCAGGCCAGGTCATCGGTAAGGATAGTGGGCATTCTCTTTTTGGAATTATGAATCTGCTTCATTACCCCATTCGCCGCGGTAGTCCCAAAAGCAACCGTCCGTACCCATTGTCCGGCTTCCTTGTCGAACCAATCGTTATATACACCAGGAAACCAGAAATATTCCTTATCCACAATACCGATCATATAGGGAACTTTATCTGTGGCCTTAAGCAACTGTCCCTTTTTACCATATGTAGGCACGTGCATGGATTCTATTATTCCAGTGGATAGCACCAGACATCTTCGCTGGCGTGCTGCCTCTGCCCACATCGATTTTTTGCCAGATTCATTGACAAACAGATTTTCTGCCTTGAAATTGAGCGTAGTATAAATAGCCCTGAACTTTTTGGCTTCCTCACGATCCTTTGCGTAACCAGGGATAAATCCCCATTCCGCCTGCTGGATCTCAAAATCCCTACGGTCATCCGTTGCGACGATTATCGCGCAAGGTGCATAGTTGAATCCGTTATGAACTCCTTTATCTAGAAAGTCATAATTCCTCACCGCTTTCTCGAGCTGTTTAAGCTGGATAAATTCCGCTCTGGTAACTTTTTGTCCATTGTAATAACACATAATCTTATCTCCTTTTAGCGCGGATATGCTCCGCAATCAATTTCCCAATCTGTTCCGCTTCGGTCTGTCTTCCCTGTGGTATGGAGGTCCAGAATTTCTGGTCACGCATGCCGATGCCTATCGCAATCACCAGTGGCTTTTTCCAGCCGTTGAAATCAACATGAAATACTCTGTTCGAACCGATCTCATGTTCGGCGACTGTAATCTGTTGTCCTTCCAGTTCCAGTTCGAATGGTGGTTCAAGTTCCCTCATCATTAAAATTAAAGAAAAAATCTAAGATTCAAGAAGGGTCAATCACCTAAAGATTAGGCAAAAAGAAAAACGGGGAACAATCAAAATGACCTTTCCCCGTTCTAAATTAACGCTCTCATATATAAGACGCTGGCAGGGCAGATTTATTGCGAACGCTACTTGATTTTTTTCTCGATTTCCTTCCGCTGGTTTGAGCCTTCATTTTTGGCATCCTTGACGGCGGCAGATTTCACGTTCAATTTATCTGCTTCGTATTTGATCTCATGTGGCTGATTGGAAACCGAATTCCTTTCCACTTTGCTTCCTCTTGACATAATCTTAATTTTTAGGTGAATGATACCATCAAAAACAACATTAAATCAAGATGGTTTAAAAAATCTGCCGCCTGAAAGCACGTGGGAAAGATGGCCTCTTAAAATGAGGACGCTTTATAAACCTCTATCTTGACCTACCATTGCCGATGTTTTGCAGATTATTATCCTCGGCAGCTTTAATAGGCTGCGCAGTATCCTGGACTGATGGCTTTACATACTGGTCTTTTTTTAGCCCAGCTTCTTTTAAAATATTTTCCGGAATGTTGGTACTTAGAATAATGTTACCATCCTTAAGGTCCGGCAAAATCTTATTGACAATCGCGTCTTTAATTATAGTTGTGGCATTTGAATGGGCGAGCACTGTAACAAAAGGAACCGAAAAGGACAATGTGGTAAATGAATCCCCAGCTATGCCATAAACAATACCTCGTTCCATTGCCTTGTTCATCTTCGCATTAAACTTGGCATGTTCCTTTTTCTCAACATGTTTATTCAATAGGTCATCTATAAAGTGTTCGAGATTCATATCTATTGAAAATGCTTCCATGTATTTATCAGCAGGATAGTGTAATGGCGGTAATCCCTTGCAATAGGCCTCTGCCTCTTTGATCAGTTCTTTTCCTTTATCATCTTTGTGATGATAATCTGTTGGACCGCCATGTCCTGCATTTTCGGCATAGCCAGCATGGATATTATTTATATAAAGATCCGCGGTGAACGCTTCTGTTTCTCTGCTCAGTGGTATACTGTGATGGATTTTCTTCAGTTCAATATTCATATTGCTTATTTATTAGTTCATATTTTGCTATATACCTTGGTTTACTCGATTTTATCCACGGCAAAGCCCCCTGATCCGTAGGAACCAGGGGGCAATTACAGTTATATTCTATTGTGTTTGTTCAAGAAGAACTCATGATAAGAACCCAGGCAGCCTTTCGGTTTATGGGTACGGATTTTACTGCGGACAGATACGGCAGTCTCAAATTGGTTGAGTGAAAAAACGGCTCGCGGAATTTTATATCGACGGTTTTTGTAGGTGATTTGGATTAAATCGTCCGAAACCCTGAAACTTGCATCTTTATCTTGTTTCCATAAAGCGATTTTGCAATCCGCCACCTTGCCAGTAATTCCGCTTTCAAAAAGAGTATGGAATTTGGCCTTGGGGAATCGTGCTTTTAAAATACCTATCTGGCCGGCATTTGGCAATAGTCCAAGTGCAGCATAGGCTACAGTACCATCATCCTTTAGCCAGTCAGGATTGAACTGGCAAAAACAAAGGATGTCGGCAGCGGATCCGCCTACGAACAAATGCCTCACCTGTACTGCAAATCCTTCGTGGAACAGCCAGATTCCAGATGTTGCTGGAACCAGGTGCAGTTCTGGCGCCCAGTATTCGGTTGCGAGGTTCCCGTGTTTATCTTGATAAAAAAACAGCAGAACTCCATTCTTTACAGTCACCAAATTAAAAAACAGGGACTGCACAGCAGTATTGAGTCCGGTTGGACCAGGATCGCCTAATGGGAACATCAACGAGAAGCAGTGCGCCCGTAACCTCGGCTATGTTGTGATGACCTGGAGTGATCAAAATGCTCTCCAACTGTCATTTCAACTTCTCTTTTAGGCTTGCCAACCATGCTGTCCGCAACTGCCTGGTTGTAGCCTTTGGTATACCCTTCTTTCTGTTCATCATTGTTTCCTGCTAGGTTGCGGATGCCACGGAGCAGCAGATAAGAAATTCCACCGTCCAGTAGTACCGATAATACCAGTGCCTTTCGGTCCGACCTGATTCCCTTACTGTCCGTTGCACTATGCTGTATACGTGTACCGTCTTCCAGTTCGACAAGACCTCCACTTTGGAATGCCTTTTTTTGCTTTTCTGAAAGGCTTTCCCCGTTGACCTTAACAGGTACCTCTACTTGGTCGGGATCATAGCCTACAAATTCCCTGGTCTGCTGATCGTATTCGATGATAATCTGCGAAAGTTTTTTATCGGCCTGCTCATAGGTTTTCTGTACGGACTGTAGCGTGCCATCCAGTAGCACTTTAGTTTCTGCATCGCTGAGCAAGGGATGTGGCTTAACCTCTTTGTAGATCGGATGTAGGTTCACCGCAACGCTACCATCTTCATTCCTACTGAGCGATAGTTTGGCATCTAGTTGACGGATTGCAAATCCGTCCATCTTTAAATGGACCAAACTGCGCATATCTGTTCTTCTTCCAGCAAGCAATGCGTCGAGGTCTTCACTGCTCAGGTTCATTTGTCCGTCCTGGTAAAGTCCAAGCTTTTCGAGTTCTTTAAGCGGCAACTCGTTTTCCTTGATCAATGTTTCCATAATTTAACTGATTGTAATTCTCAATGTTTTAGCGTCGCACTCCGTATGCGGCGGCCGATACTGTATCCTGGGTTACCGATATTTGTCTTTCAGCCGTGGTGGTGGCCTGTCTTGCATGATTTTGTTTTACATCTAGCAGGGAGCCGTATAGCGCATCGTTTTTGGAAAGGATAAAGTTTTTTCCGGAGCCCTGGTCTTCCATCTGAAGACGTCCCTGTTTTAAATGACCCTTTACCTTGTAGGTGGTATCGTTATAAGCAATCTCATCCCCAGCAATCAGGTATTTGGAATCCTCCCTATTCCTGGGAAGATGTTCTGCGCCAAAGTGTTGCAATGTTGCGGAGATTTCCCTTTTTTGTTCCAGTGCGGTGAGATAGTTAAATATCTTTTCTGCATCGACTGCCGCAGCATGGATTTCAAATGGCGTATCCCGCAAGATCTTGATCCAACTATCTACGTATGCGGTATGCTGGCCGGGATCGTGGCCAATCCTTAATTCTTGTCCAATCAATAGGGAGGCGATTTCTGCCCGTAATTCTTCGCGAGCGTAGGCTTCGCTTCCGAATTTGTTCATCATACTGCGATCAAGCCGTTCTTTATGTCCGGTCCAGTGTCCCAGTTCATGCAGCAATGTTGCGTAGTATTTATCCGAAGCATCGAACTGCTCCTTAATGGGCATGGTAATCTTGTCACGAATAGGGCTGTAATAGGCATTGTCACCCGGCTTATGGATGATATTTGCACCCGATGAGGTTATTAGTTTTTCAGCCCTCTCAATCGGATCCCAGCCAAGTTTGTCGATTTCCTGCTTTTGCAGGGCAGGTATCCCGTTTACCTGTGCGGCATTGAATACCCATGCACTTGTAATGATAGGACGGTTAAGTTTTACCGCAATCTTGACGGGTTGCCCTTCACCGTTCAGCACAGGTTTTCCGCTTTCATCCCTTTTGACAACCAGATCGGTGGTTTTTACGAATTGGATCAGCGACGCTTTTTCGCCTTTTTTGACGTTCCAGTCGTTCGCCGATGCCTGGTTAAAGGTCATCCAGCGTGGATCCTGATAACCGGCAAGTATTAAGGAGAAGATATTGATGCCTTTATATCTGTTTCCGGTAATCGCGTTGTAGGGCAGCTCAAAAGCCGGCACATTGTCGCTAGTCCATGGCTTTTGCCAGGGAGCGGTTCCTGCCTGGAGTTGCTCGATAAGTTTTTCCGCAACCTGGACGTGCAGCGCCTTTGCTTTATCACTGCTCATCTTCAACCTCCTGATCGTTGTCATCATCTTCGGGCAGTTCATCTGCATAATCCACTCCGTAAACTGCGGCTTCAGTGGCGGTGAGGCCGATGGCCTGGCCAGCTGCAAGTGTATCTAACTTATCTTCCAGTGATCTTGAATGTTTTTTCATAAAATTATTTGATGTTTGGGGGCAGCTGTTCGGGCAATAACAGCGACCTTAAAAATTGAAGCGGGTTGAGGTACCTTTTCCCGAAACGGATGCTGAAGTGCAGGTGTTCCCCGGTTACCCTGCCGGTTGAGCCGGTTATCCCGATTAGCTGCCCGGCTTTTAGGCGTTCATTTGGACTGACCAGAATTTGTGAAAGGTGCCCATATATGCTTTGGAATTCATCGTGTGCAATTCGGATGTAACTTCCCAGAAAGCGATTAAATCCTATTTCGCTTACACAGCCGTCCATGATGCTGAGAACAGGCTCGCAGCGGGCGGCGAGATCAACTCCATTGTGTAGGTCAACCTGCCCGGTGACGGGATGAATACGCATGCCAAACGGGGAATTGACCCGTAAGTGCATTAGTGGGAGACTGACGTTTGCCGGTTGCTGTGCATGGGCACCCAAAAAAAATTGCGCAAGTAAAAGCAGGGTCCCCATAAAATAGTTTTTCAATGGTCGGTGCTTATCGGCCCACGCTGGCAGTGAACTGATGATGGCGGTTTTCTTCCCTGACCAGACCAAGTTTATCCTGAAGGGAAACTGTACTGTAGGCCAGTGTTCTTTCGTTGGTCGCCGCCAGTTCCATGGCATCGCGAAGGGAGTTTACCGAACCTTTTTCCTGAAGAATAGTAATTTCCATCAGTGTTTTAAAGTCTGGTGTATCAATGTTTTTGATATTGGTCAATATATCCTGATAGAGATCATTGTGGGGTTTAAGCACCAGCAAGGCGTTTGTTGAATAAAGGCCGAGCGGGCTGTTGCCAAAACCGACATACACCTCATCTTTGGCGAGGTCTGCGCTGGTGATGATCCCGACCTGCGCCTGACGGTTTACGGGATCGTTTTCTAATTTAGGGTGTACCATGACCAGGTTCCCGGTTAAATCGTCCATAATGTTAGATGTTAAGTGAAAAATTTTCTTTCGAACTAGGCTGCACTTACTTTTTAAAGGTCTGTTTCATCATTCCTTTAGGCTGTGGTATAACTGCAGCTGGAGGAGAAGGCCTGAAGAGGCTTACAAGCTCCTGGACCTCCCGATTGATACGGTGAAAATTCTGCCGAAGGACTTCGTCCTTCATTCCGTTGAAATCATAATAGACCGGTAAGTCGCGATAGCCCTGCTCTTCTTTTTTGATGGCCTGCACATCTAGATTGATGCGGCAGTTAACCGCTGATGGCTGGTATTTCCCGGTATAGGTTTCTACGGCATCCGAAGCGATCAGGCCTACCATTTCACCTGCCCGAAGCGTTGCTATCTTACCTGCGGGAATTAGTGGTTCGAGCTTTTCGCTCAGGGAAACTGATACCTTGCTACGGTCGATGCTCAAACTTTCGCCTTCCTGTTTTACCTTGCCGAAAAGTCTTTCCAGCCATTCAAGCGTATCCTTATTCTGCACCGAGCCAGAGAGAACATTCCCGACAACAGAAGTGATTGTAGCGGCTGTTTCCTTGCCGTACTGCTGCTGGAATTGCTGAAGGCTCTGGATGCCCAGCACAGATGCCACCAAATTGCTCCTGGCTTGGCTCAAGACCTGTTCGATGCGATAGATATAAAGGCTTGGTGCCTCGTCAATCACCAGTCCGACAGGCAGATTGCCCTTGGTATTGACCAGTTTGGTCACCCTGTTCAGTACCACCGAATAGCACGCCGAGTTGATGCTCTGCGTCGATGGATCGTTGGCAAGAACCAGAATGGACGGATTTTTAGGGTCGCTGATCTTCAGGTCGAAATCATCTCCGCTGAACACCCAAAAGGTTTCCTTGGTTGCGAGCCGACTGATGAAAATTTTAAGTGTGCCTACCTGTCCTTCAAGCTGATCGAACGCTTTTGCGTTGTAAGCACTTTTGAAGGGGGATAATAATGAGACAAGTTCCGGTTCTGAAAATAATGTGCTGAAAATCTCATCATAGTGAAGGTTAAGAAATGAAAGCACATGTGGCAAGCTCGAATAACGGCCATCCTCATGCCTGCTAAAAAAATAGATACAGGCCGCAAGAAAATTAATGGCCGATTGGGTAAAAAACTGGTCGCTGCCACCTGAACGGTCGCCTTTCTTCATGGCTTCGACTAAAGCTTCGGCAGTTTCGGATGCATCGGCAAGCGTTTTTAGGTACTGCCTTTTCCACGGGTTTACCCGCCGGCTTTTCTCAGGCTCGTTAAGGTTGATGACGTGAAATTTATAATCTAGGCATCTACCGCTCTGTTTGGCTAGCAGATAATGGTGATAAGCAACCTTTGCAAGATCGGGGTATTTGATATCGTATACACATAAGGTGAAGGATTTGGCAATGAACTGCTTGATGATGGGTATGATCACCGAAAAAGTTTTCCCTCCTCCTGGCACCGAAACCAAAAGCAGGCTCCTGAACAGATTTGCCAATGGTATGAACCCTTTTCGCACCTTCTTTTTATAATAGAACAGCATCGGTATGTTCACCGAGAACGGCGTATCTATTGGTTTTACGGGCTGCATAAATGATTCGCCCTCTATGTTCCACTTATCCTTGCCCAGTTTTGAGCTGATGATCTTGGATACATTATCCATGGCAACATGTATCAGCAGGGTTCCGGCTATCGCGCTTGCGATATAGGCAAGATCGGACCAGCCAGCGCCCAGCCAAATTGCGGGCGGCTGCCTTCCCTGGAACCATATGCCCGAGAAAAAGATGACAAGTCCCGCAGATAATGGATAAACGATGTGGTTTTTGGGGTTGAGGTCCTTGTTTTTTCTGCTGAGCGTTCCTACCGAAACTAGGCAGATCAGCAGCAGGGTAAACAGCTTGCTGTAAAGTAGCTGATGATAGAATGGTATCTTGACAAGCCTGACAGCGAAAAAGCGCAGGCTGTATTTGTCCGCATGATTCTGGTCAAGTATTCTATCGGCATAAAAAAACAGGAATATTTCGATCAGTACAGACAAATAGATGCCAAATTGCAGGAAGCGGTGTAGGCTCTGCTGTTCTTTGGTTTCTTCCATAAGTAGTTTGCATTTGATGGACGGAAAAAGCCGCTGGCTTGCTTCCTTGGAAATTTATAGACTGTCTGCTTTCAGTATATCGCTGTATCTGATCTGAAGGGTGAGCACCCTGCCTGAAATCTGTTTTTCGGTCAGTTCGATATTCAGAACCTTGTTGCCTGGAAAGGTTGCCTTTTTCAGCACATATACGTTCCTGTATCGTTTTTTAAACGAGGTATTAGGATACATCTGCCAGACCGGACTGATTTCAACGGACTGGACATTGGTCGCTTTTGTGATTTTTTTGTCCTCTATCTTAAAGTGCTGTTCATCGATCTGATAGGACAGGTTGCTCTTGTTGAAATAGCTGATGTCCAAAAAAATGTGGTCCCCAGCTGTATATATATGATTTAGCCTGGACTGTAGTCCATATGCCTTGGATTTACGAAGGCTGCCTGCTGTTGGCTCAGTTAGGATCTTTACGGCAAAATCCTGCATTTCTTTGGAGGTCAGGGTTATTCCAGGCACTTCCAGCGGCCGGGTATGTTCCGGTAGGATATTGATCTGCGCGGGAACTGTGGGCGCAGGGCTGTCCATGTAGCGAAAATTGTACTGTGCGATAAAGCTTTCCCCAACAATCGTAACAATACCCGACAAATTACCTTGTACCTCAAAGTGCTTGGCGGAGTCAGGGACGACCTTTAACCGCAGCACATTCTTTAACGGCAGGTCTCCCGCAATGGCATTCGTGGATATATCCACATACTGAATGGGCTCAGGGGAAATAAAGTGCAGTGAAATATTTGGTCCGATAGCTATTTCGGGCAGGTCTTTGTGGTACGTAACTGCCTGTTGCTGGGCATAGAGGCTTTGGACCATCAAAAAGATGGCCATCAAAAAAACAATAGATTTCTTCATAATGAGGTGGTTTAATATTTGCTCTGGGTATTTTTAAGTTCTTCGGGGTCGATGAGATAGACCTCTGTATTGTATTTCAGTTTTGCCTTATTGCTTCGTACCAATTTGCTGACGGCAGTGGTGGTGGACTGGAACATCTTTTGGACTATGCTCATCACAAGCTGGTTGTTGTTTTCGGCCTGTTGCTGAACGGTCATGCCCTGGCTGGCATCGCTTCCAAATGCTTTTGAAAATTCCCTGAAAGCAGATGCAGGCACATAAAGCCCCAGCATACCGTCATTGTCGTAAATATCCAGCCTGACCGGCAGGATATGATTTTCCTGAAAAACAGAACTGATCGACAGGTTGACGCGCTGGCCTGTAAAACCTGTGACCTGGGCGTACAGATATGTTCCTTTTTTTACCAGGAACTTTCCTGCTCTAATGTCATCCAGTAGGCGTATGCGAAGCCTTGACCCTGCATACCCCGTGATATTCTGATCTACAATCGCTCGGATAAAGCTGCCTTCTGTAACTGGTGAAATGGTATTGAAAAGCGATGCAGATGCCGAGGTTTTGGAAACGTTCAGCCTTTTCTGGTTCTTCATCTCTTTTTCTGCAAGTGCCATGGCTTTCTCCCTGGCCTGCTCGGACCTGTAGTCGGGATCATTTGCCTTGCCCATGCTGTCGATCAGCGACATCTGTTCCCGAAAAATCTTCATCGGGTCTGTTTGCGCTGAACTTGTAGTCTGCATTGGAGCTGGAGGTTGCTGTTTCAGTTTGGAAAGCGCGGTTGCAAGGTCGCGGTCCGGATCATAATTCCTTATCTGCCGTGGTCTAGCGTTGGGGTCGGTAAATGGAGTATGCGTCTTGCGAGGTTCTGAAATGACACTGCCGTACCTGCGTTTCATTTCCCTTTCGATGGAATCGAGCATTCGCTTTTCCGTCAGGTTATAGAGATCGGGCACATTTTGCCTCCCGGTCTGTTCTTCGCCTATTTCGCCAACGGCGGTATAACCGTCCGCATCTTTATACTGCTTTCGGTAAGCATCCAGTTTATCTTCAAGGCCCTTGTTCTTTACATCTTGGGAAACGTCTGCAACATTTTCCTGTAGTGTATTTCCTTTTTGCTGTACGGGTGCCTCTTTGCCGAAACTGCTTTTCCATGCGTAAAAGAACAGGCACAAAAAAGGCAGCAGGATCAGCGGCAGCATGTACCGAGGTTGCTTAAAATTGATTTTCATAATTAATGGTTTGATTTTTTATTGAGCTCGTGATGGATGTTTTCCAGCTGCCGGATTGCATTTTTGACAAGCAGGCTATCCTTTGCCGTGAGGCTGTCCTTATGCAGCACGGTATTGATCTGGTTTTGCAGGTCAAGTACTTTTTTAAGTGCCTGCCCAGCGCCAACGATCTGGCCCAGTCCCTGTGACATATCCGAACCGGAACCGCTGATTGACGGTAGCGGCCTGGTGACCTTAACCCTCATAACGGTAAAGGCAAGTATGCCCGAAAGCAGGATACTGGTTACCATGACCGCAAATATCTGCGCGGGATACCTTGTGCTGATCCGCTTCCAAAAAGCCCCAATCTTAAGAAAATAGCCTCCGAATTCTTTGCTTAGCTCTTTGTAAAGATCAGGGCGGGTTTTAAAATGAGTTTTTCTGTACATTTTCGAGGTCTTTATTTTCCAATGTTTTCCAGCGGGTAATGAGCACTGCATGGGGATTATTGTCCGAGCGGATTTCGAGGTCTTTCAGATACCCCTCTGTTACCAATGACCGGATGATGGTAGAGCTACGGCGGTCTATTTTCTGCCGGCCGTAATAGCGGAAATATTTCCTGACATCATCGATAAAGATGGAATCGGTCTGAAGGGTCAGCACCGCGCTGGAAGAAAGGATAGAATTGAAAAAGCCTTTCTCTTTGAGGTTATTGTATTGTAATGCTCCGCTCTCGTCAACCAGGTACATCGCCTTTTTCATCTGGTATTCGATGTACTTATCGTCAGGGGTCAGCGAAAAGAACAGGCTGTGGAAAAGATTGACATGCGAGCGGTATTCAGCGGCACGGTTCATCTGCAGGTTGGTTTGCCTTGCCAGTAACGGCACGCTGTTCGCGTCCAGGACATATACGCTCTTGCGGGCATCGGAAACCTGACGATAGGCAAAAAAGGAAACGATCAATACGATGGTCCCGGCCATCACAAAACTCCCGGCAGATAAAAAAGTGGCGAGGCGCACTTTGGCCTCTATGTTTTTTATAATCATTATTTCATCATTTTGGTGAGCAACCTGGACATATTGGAAGCACCGCGCCCCATCGTTGATGCAGCGGAACTGATACCTGAGGTAGATACTATCCAGGTGCTGATGCTTGGAACGGTCAGCATGGTCAGCCCGCCGATCAAAAAGGTCACGATCACGATCCCGAAAGAAAGTAAGCCGTTACCGGCGAACCAGCCCAGCTTTTCTAGGCTCTCACCGGATGTGCCGACCAGTTCTTTATATCGGCTGATCTCTGCTTCCATTGCATAATGCTGGAAAAGACTGGCAACATAGAGTACCAAAAAACCGATGCCGGTGTAAAGGTTGACCGAGATAAAACGGGCAACCCAGGTACTGAAGCTGTCCCTGAACGCGGGAAGGATACTGATTGCAACTGAAAACGGCCCGAGTATGATCAGTATGGTAGAAAAAATAATCTGTATGATAAAGATGATGTATACACAGATGCGAAGTATCCAAAGCGCCAGTGTTTCAAGGATCGAGCTGGCCAGTAGCTGAAGGCCGACCTGCATGCGGTTGCGCAGTTCCACGATCGGATTCCATACCTCGGCAAAGCCTTCCTTGACCGTGGACTTAACAGATTCCCAGGCATTTTCGTACCAGGTATCAGCTTCCTGTTTTGCGGTTTCGGTCTGCGCCTGGACGGTCAGCAGTTGGTCGGCTACCTGCACCATTAGCTGGGCACGCTCCATGCGCAGGTTATTGACTTGTGTCTGGCTATCATTGAACATAAGTTCGGTCTTGTTTGCTACCAGATCGGTCGGATAGGCGACCACCCTTGTAAAAGTGGACCACCAGAGAATGACCATCACCAGCCCGAAAGGTCGGAGCAGTGGCATGATCTCCATTTTTTTATCCCCGGACATCATTTCATAGGATTTGACGGCGAAAAAAATGAGCATAAAAATTGCGGATAATGCCTGTGCATCGGCAATAAAGGCATCGTAATGTGTCCATATGGTATTTTTCATCGCTTTCAGGAAATGCATCATACCTTCCTCGTACACGCCGTTGCCCTGCAAAAAATTAAAGGTCTTTTTAAAGGAATCCGGTACATCACCGGAACCTGATTGCACAAAGAGAACGTTCTTAAAACCGGCGGTGCCGGTCAGTGAATTGGTTATGTTCATCATTTTGATCTAAAGTTTTGATTTGCGAAGGATATTATCTGCGATCTGTTGATCGGTACGGTAGCCTTGGCTTTGGACAATAGGCTGTTCCCTAGACTTCATCTTGCCGGCCGATTCGCTCATCGAGAGGAATTTTCTGGCATACTGTTTTTTGGCTTCCCAAGCGGTATTCAATTTTCGGTATTCCAAAAACAGGCGATGATAGGCCAAAATCCTGGAGCCGCGGTCAACCGTGGTGTTCATAGCTCCGTCGAGACGTTCCCTGATGCCAGCAGATTCTTCGAGGTACCATTCGTAGACCCCGGTTCTGACGAGATAGTCTCTTTCCTTTGTTGGAACATTTGACAAAAGCTCGTCATCCTGCTGGGCTAGCAGCGGTTCAAATTCGTGCCTGTAATACAGCATCCATATGGGATCGGCAGTGGAAAAGATTGCAGAATAGTTAACGGCTTCGGTCACAGCGGTATTTTTTAGGGTATCGGCATGGAACTTATAAGCATTTTCGGTATTCTGCATTGCGGCCGCAAAAGCTAGCCTTTGGGTCTGAGGCCCAGCGGGCCTCAGAGGGCGCAGGTCTTTTTTGGGATAATCAGGGTGCCATGCCCAGGTTAGCAGATAATTTGGGTTCAGTCCCAGGAAACCACTGGTCGGGGTAAACTTGCTCTTGCTCCATTGCTTGAACACCATGCGTTCCTGCTGATTGACGATATGCCTGTCACGAATGATACGCTGTGCGGATACTGCCAAGGTTAGCAGGCTGAGCAAAGCAATTAAAAGGTATTTCTTCATCTTTCTATTGTTTTAAAAGTTGATAATTGCGGATAATATCCTCTGCCATCCGGGCATCTTGGTTGACAAAATTCCGATAGGGGTTGGCTGTTTTAAGTACGCCGTTGACTTTGGCCCAGTACATAGACCTGCCCATGCTGTAGCAAAGTGCACGCATAACCTTCAGTTCCAGAATAATCTTGCGCAACAGCGCGTCCCTCTTCTCATAATCCATCAGTACGTTGCTCCCTTCCCTGAGGACAAAGGCCGATACTTCACTGACCAGGTTGATCCCTCTGGATTTCATCTGGCGGGCCACGTCCTCGGCGAAAAGCAGCAGGTAAGGCTCAGAGCTTGCAATTGCAATCATTGCGTTGCTTTCCTGGACGATCTCGGAACTTATCTGGATTATCTGGGCAGCGGCGATTCCACTCTTAAGGGCCTGATTGACCTGGGTAAGGGAATTATGGATGAGGGTCTGTACCAATACCACCGAACTGACATTTACGTTGATATCATCCAGCCGATTTCGAATGGTATTCAGATAGCTGTTATGGGTATTTTCGGCAGCTAGGCGTACCGCGCCATTTTCATTTACGATTGCAAAATGTCCGGGATCAAAGACCACGGACTGCGCTCTTAAGCCTCTTACGGTAGTAAGCAAGAGAATGGCGGTTATTAATATTTTATACCTCATGTATTATGGATTTTTAAGGATGGTTGCATTGCGGATAATGTCATCGACAAGCTGTTTATCCTTGTTCACGAAATCAGCGAATGGATCAGTGGAGCGTTTATAGCTTGCCTGTAACATAGCTACCGCAAGGCCTTTGCTCGCGCCCTCGATCAGCCTGAGTTCAGTAAGTGCATGCGAAAAAAGAATTTTGCGGTCGCTCGCCTTCATCTGGTTTATGTCGCCAATGCTCAGCGCTAGGCCAGCTATATAATTTGATAGCATCCTCGCGCGGTCGGCAAGGTCTTTTTCGGTCTGAAAAGCAAGCGCTATAAGGATAGGATTATCCTTTGCCAATTGGTAAATTATACTTTGCTGCCGGATGATCTCCGAGACGACCGGGCTGGCTTCAAGTCCGATCTGCGCCGCATCGATAGCCAGCCCTACGGTATGAAAACGTTGTTGCAGTTCCCGGTACTTCATCTTCAGCTTGCCCATCTGTGACCTATTAACCTCTTCATTGGCGGAGGCAATCGCCTGCTTGTTCTTTGCCTGGTCCTGTCTGCTGTGTTCGCTTTTGCTCTCAGATACCAGTTGATGGATCAGCTCCACGTTAAGCTGGCCAAATGACTTATGGTGCAGGATCAAAAGCAGGAAACCTATAAAAATTACCGCTCTCATTGTTTTAGGTATTTAGCGTTTCTTATAATGTCATCTGCGATCTGCATATCGATATTGATATAGCCAGCATATGGGTTCAGGGAGTTCAGTATGCCGCGCTGTTTTGCCCAGAACATCGTGCGCTGCATACCGTAGGCGACACCTCGCAGTATCATCAGCTCGGTCCTGATCCTATTGAGCAGTTTGGCCCGTTCGCCGGAATCCATCAGGTTATTTATGCCTCCCTGTAATACAAATGAGCTTACCTCCGTGGCAAGCGCCGTTCCCCTTCGCTTGAATTCGCGGGCACCACCTTCTGCAAAAAGAAGCAGTGCGGGGTTGCTTTGGGCAAGGGAAACCGCCTTGTTTACATCTTCAACGATATCCATACTGATCTCTGCAATGTCCTGGATTGCAAGTAGCGAACGCACTGCTCCGGATACTTCGCTAAGTCCGCGATAGATCTGCTGCTGTAGATCGTTGACAATGACCAACTGGCCTGTTACCGCCAGCTGCCCGCGCTGTATAAGGGTGAGGTTGTCATTTGTCCTATTTAGCTGGCCGTTGATCACCCCGGAATGGGCGGCCATGGCCCCGGCAGTTGTAGGGTCGATATAGATCTGGGCAAAAACTGGGCTTAAGGAAAACCATAGCGCAGCTGTAATAAGTATGTTTCTCATGTAAAATCGGGTTTAAAATATTCTATTGAACTGTTAAGGGGCGAGCCGTTACTATTGACCTTGCGGACAAAAGTTTCCATGGGCAGCCCGCTTTTTTCAAGGTCGGACACGAAGGCTACCAGGCCCTTCTGGTAGGTCCCATATGTGTTTGCATATATTTCCACGGCCGCCTTTTCTGGTTTTTCGGTAGTGTAGGTGAGATACTGATAGATCGAGTTTTCTACGCCGTAGACTTCACCAACCGTGCCCCGGCGTATATATACTTCTTTAAACCGTCCGCGTCCTTCCTTGTTATCGAGCTTATTGATGGTAAATATCTTTTTCTGCTCGGTTTCGGTAATGGACAGCAGTTGTGCAATCTCCTTATAGTTCTCCTTGAACTTGCTCTGGTCGAGCAGGAAAATAGTATCGGAATTGCTCAGGATGCTGTCTTTTACAACGGCATTCCCAATGATGTCGGCCAGCTCCTGGGTCACTACCACGGCCTCTCCCCAGAATTTGCGAACTGTTTTATAGAGGTACAGAATGTACCCCGCCATTAACGGGGATGCAATCGCCTTCCACGCTTCCTCAATGATAAGAGCTTTGCGCTGGGACGTCCTGTGGCGCATCTTTTGAATAAAAACATCCATGATAATCAGGGTGACGATTGGAAACAGGGCTTTATTTTCCTTCACGTTGTCTATTTCAAAGACAATAAAACGCTCGGAAAACAGCGACTGATCGGCAGGTTCGTTAAGGATGCTGCAGAACTCACCACCGAAATAAAATTTTTTCAGCACATAACGGAATTCGTCCAGGTCAAAGGGTATCTGTTCCTCGCTTTTGATCTGTGGAATTTTCTTTAGGGCAAACTCATAAAATGAATTGAAATTCATTTGTGGCATCTCGTCCCTTTGTCTATCGGCATTAAAATATTGGCCGTAGTATGATGAGATCAGGCTGGAGATAACGTCCCTTTCCACTGTGCTCACCGTTCCTTCCGCACCTTTCCACAGCAGGCTGATCAGCGTACATAGAAAGTCCTTTTTCTCAATGTTGTATTCACTTTCACTAATGGCAAAGGGGTTCATGGTAATGGGCCTGTCGTCTGACCAGGTGATGTACTTTCCCTTATAGTAGGCACATAGACCGGAGTAGGAATGCCCAGTGTCCACGATAACCACATCCATATTGTACTGCATGTACTGCTCAACCAGAGAATTTATCAGGAACGATTTTCCAGATCCCGATGGGCCTAAACAAAATCGATTGCGAGCGTTGATGCGACCGGTGCGCATGGGCAGGTCCGAGAGATCGATCCCCACGGGAATGCCCTGACGGTCGGTAAACCGTACCAGAAAATCTGAGGGCTCGTCCGTTAAAAGGGATTCCTTAAAGAAGAAACATAGCGCAGCATCTGCCGTAGTGAGAAACCAGTCGTACTTTTTCAGTTCCACGCCGTTGCCGGGCAGTGCGCAGCGGAACAGTTCCAACTGATTGTAGGCATTTCGTGAGGGGATAATTCCCTGCTGGAAAAGTGCTGCCTCGATGAAATTGGTTGCCTTTCTGATCTGTACTTCTTCGGCACAGATGACCATGGAATAATGTGCGTTGACTAGAAGCTGGTTTTCCCGGGCCACATCGACCAGCAGCAGGTCAATATCTTCCACGCAAATCAGGTTGGCTGGATCGGGAACACCAGAATGGCGCTTGCGTTTCAGTTCCAGTTTGTTGAGCGTCATCTGCTGGGCAGGTATTTCCAGCAGCTGGTTGTAGATGATAACCCTATACCCGGGAACCTGGTGCAAAAAGGAAAGGTTGTCAACGGGAAAATCCCGCATTCCCTTATTATCCTGCTTTTCGATATACGGACCGATCTTTTCGGGAAGGTCAATGGAATCGGTATTGACCAGGCTAAGGCAGCGGATAGCCAGGTTTCCCAGGTTCAGCTGTTCGTCCCCGCACCGCATATTGTTAAGCACAATATTGGGAGCGGCAAATTCCATACTGAGCACCTTGCTTACATAGCGGTTAATCTCGGCCACGTTCAGGTAGCGCGGATTAAGTCCCGCATTGCCAAGCAGGTCTGAAAGCTTCGCCGTATTCTGGTAGAAGTCGGCCAACACCTTTTTATCAAAGGTGTAAAAAGTACCACGGCCAGTCTGTCGGGTGATGACCAGGTAGGTTTTTATTTCGGTGTATTCCCGGCCTTCAAAATGTGCGTGGTACTTTTGCTGGAGAAATTCCCCTGAAGCTGCACCTTTATATTTTTTGCGGATGAATACATCCTGCTTTTGGATGATATGCCCTTCTCCCAAAATCTTGATGATGTTTAGCAATAGGCTTTGGTAGGCCGAATAGGCATCGGGGTCGGCACCATATTGGAGCACGGGGTTGGTGATGTGCAGGATTACAGAGAAATCGCCCTTATCACCGTACAGGATGTCCAGCCCGTTATAGGTGTCGATCCCGGCATAGGGCATTCTAAATGCCGTTTTTCTTTCTCGTTGCATGATTTATCTTTAAGTAGACTGGATGGATAATGATCCCAGAGTTGCGGGTTTTGGCGTGCAGGCCGTCCTTTTGGCGGAAATAGGTGTATCCAAGGCCGGAGCAGATCAGGGCAATGGTCAGAAAACCTCCGAGGTACATGCTGGTAAGTGCTCCGATCAGGCCGCCCAAAATGAGGCCACCGGCCAGGGAGGCAATTCCCCAGTAAATGAACTTTCCCTTGAAACCGCGGTAGATAAGGGGCTTTTGAAGCCCCTTATAGATTGAATACTTGGTTGTCATTAGACACCGAAAAATGCCTTGATGACCACAGATACGAGCACCAGAAAAAGGCAGGAACCGCCCCAGCTCATTAGTTCCTTGTTGATGTCCTGATCTCCCGCATTCCATTTGATGTACACGCGTACCCCGCCGATCAGTCCGACCACCGCACCTATGGCGAGGATCAATGTTGAGACAGGGTCCACATAACTTGTCAGTGAAGAGGTAGCGGCATTGATGCCGGTTGAACCGCCGCCTTGGGCGAATGAAGACTGAGCTGCCAAGATGGAAAGTGCAGCGATTGCGAACAGTTTTTTGTTTTTTACTGTCATGAATTAAGAAATTAAAAAGTGAATAATAATTGATAGGCTGTTTAATGCACCCCGAAGAGGGCTTTGAGCGCCGCTCCGATGACCGAAAGGAACAGGCAGGAAAAAAACCAGCCCATGACCTGGGCATCTATGTGGTGTTTCCCGGATTGCCAGTTGGCATAGACCCTAAGGCCGCCCAAAATGCCACTGATGGCACCTAGAACAAGCACCATATCAGAAAGGCTGAAATACCAGCGGTGCATTTCCCCGCTAACCTGGTAAAATTCACCAACCCCGGGCGGCGTCTGGGCGAAGCCCAAAAATGGCAGGGCAAAAAAAAAGACAACCGGAGTTGTCTTTACAAGAGGGTGCATGAGTTTCATCGGCGTCTAGTAAGGGATGGCTTTGGTGTACTCGATCAGATCGGACTGTGCAAGTGAGAAAAGCTGTTTTAGGCTGACCCCGCCAGTGCTTTGCAGGTGACCGGAAGAAATAGATTGCCTGCTTCCAGCTTCAGGAGCAGCTGCTTTAGCTAAGCTTGTAGCCGTTCCATAGGGGGTAATTCGCGTGGGCTGGTGTTCTTCGGAAAAGATAAGCTCTTCCTGGCCTGCCTCAGAAGCAGGCTGCCCCCTTGACCTTAGCAGGTCGAAAAGTAAATTTAGCAAATAATACAGGCAGTAAACAGCAGCGAGGCTGAGCAGAAATTGTGTCCAGTTCATAATTCTATGGTTTTGATGTTTTCTTTAACGTATTGGATAAGTTCGGGGTGTCGATGGAGAAAATCCTGTAGACAATAGGCGATCAGCTTGTTCATATCAATTGACTTCGCGATTTTAAGCTGCTTCAATAGGAATATCGTGCGGTCATCAAGGCGTATCAAAAGTTTTTCCCTGCCTTTAAGTTCAAAGGCAAGGATACTTTCAAACAGGTTTTCAATCGATGGATCCGCTAGTTTTTTAGAAGATTTTGTAATGGTATTTTTTTTGCCCGCCTCTGTTTTGGCTAGATCGTCCTGTCTTGGGTTGCCGTCTTTTTTTATGGTTTCCCTCAGTTCGTCGGCCAGTGATCTGATGCCTGTCATGTTTGTTCCTCCCAATCAAGGTACTGTCCATAGATCAGGTCGAGCAGTGGCAGCACTACGGGATAAAGTATCAATGGGGTTTGAAAGGTACTGATGCGCTGAAAATCCACCCGGTCGGCAAGACCTGGGGCGATCACCCCGAATCGCTGCATTACATTTTCTATTTCGGCCCGAGTCTCATATTTTACCGTGTTCTTGATGCGGTTGGGAATAAAGATAAATGGAGCCTTGTTGTTGATCTTCCGCAATACCATTGCAAAAAGCACGGTTGAATCCACCGAGAACTCGTCGTAGGAAAAAGGACAGAGTACCAGGTCAGCTGCTGCGAAAAGCGGCAACAGTCCATCATCATCCATTTTGCCGGGCAGGTCTATCAAGATAAGTTCTCCGGACCTATTGCTGAGCGCACTGTAAAGGGAGGGAAAATGTTTCAGGTCGGCGGGCACTACTTCGTACAAGGGTTCGTTTTCCAGAATCTTTGCCTTTTCCGCTTTTGAGGCAAGCGATTGTTGGTAGTCCATGTCCAAAACAGTTACTTTCCGCTTTTTGATCTGGGTCAGATAGTTAGCGAATAGCAGGGTAAGCGTGCTTTTTCCAGCACCGCCTTTTTGGTTTCCAATGAGTATGACCATAATAGTAGATTTTTAGCGTGTGTTCGTCCTGGCCTTGCGCTTGCGCTGCCGGTTGCGGCCAAGTATAGCCTCATCGTCAATGTCATCGGCTATATCCAAATTGATTTCTGGCTGCCATGTAGCAGAAACCGGACTTTCGGAGTACCCGGAAACTTCTGTAGGCGGGTTCATTGCGGGTGGAAGATCGGGGTAAGCCTGGTGGCCAGCTTCACTTCGGTTGAGTGGGCTTTTTGTAGTTTCAGGCTCAATAATTTCGGCAATGGGGTGCGCCGGACCGCTGGTGCTGCTTTTTTGTGGTCTGATAAATTCCGCTATCGGCATCAACTCACTACCTTTATAGACGGACCTTTTTGCGTGGTCTATCAGGGAGTAGCCGTACGGCGGCTTTCCCGGTTTTCCGTGAAAAAGCACCTGCAATCCAAACTTCGAAGCAAGTAGATCGGCGAGTTCCGAGGTATAGCTAGGAGATTTAGCAGATTTGCCTCCGACCGGCAGTTTCGTTACAGGAATTGCGCTCGGGTTATGGCTGATCCTGTACTTTTCGGTAATAGCCCGCAATTGCAACAGCCGATCAATGTTTTTTTGATACTGAGCTATCTGGACATCTATTTTGGCTGTTTCAATTTCTCCCAGCAGCTTGCCAAACTTGAAAACCTTGTATTGATTACCTTCAGGTTTTAGCGAGTAGCCCTGGCATTCCAGCAGCATCATAAACTGGGCGCGGGTAGAAATATTGTAGCCGAGGGCATTGTCTATGTCTTTGCTGAGCTGCTGTTTTTCATCAACGCCCATAACCTGGTTCAAAACCTGGTAGGCGCGTATCTTCTCATAGCTGTCATTGATCTTTTTGCCATTCTCATCGATGCGGGTAGATACCATGTGGATGTGGTTATTGGCGGTATCCTTGTGAAAAACCAATAGGTACGGCTGGTTGCCATACCCCATTCCCCTAAGCCATTCGGTTGCCAAATCTGTAAGCTGTTCCTTGCTGTGCGATTTTCCCTTGCAGGAGATTACCGCATGCAATTGCGGATACTTGATACGGGCACATGTTTTTGACCGTGCCTCTAGATAATTGATATAGTCCTGTGGCCTCAGGTGTTCAAAAGCCTGTAATACGCCAAAATTTTCAACTTTCATCAGTTCACCTTTGTCCTTCTCTATTTTGTTCGTGTTGTAATTCACGCCCTTAAAGGTGGCAGAGGGAGGCAGGATCTTGACTATCATAATTGACCTTTCATTAGGCGGATGATCTGCCGGATGTTCTTTTCGAGTTCCTGTTGAACGGTAATATAGCCTCCCAGCAAACTGGTGAATTCCGTGGCCACGCTCTGGTTAAGCAAGCCTTGTTTCTGGAGTATGTTTGCATGCTTGGCGAGCTGGTTAATGTTATTACCCGAACGGCCGAGTTCGGCTCCGATGTTATCCAGCCTTTTCATCAGCTCTTTTGTATTGGTCAGCATGTTGGCGGCATTTTTTAATACCCTGATGCGTACAATATCAGATCGGCTGATGCCCAATGATTTTTCCAGCTCAAGGAACTGCATCAGCTCCTGCTCACTCAGCCTTAATTCGAAGCGGCGTATCTTAGGTGCGAGAGCGCTTTCTCTTGCCGGATGGCTATTTCCCATAAGAGATGAATTTATGTCCCTTGGCTCACGGACTGGATGGCACGGAATATTTCTAGGGCAACCTGCGGGACTATGGCGTTGCCATAGGCTTTTACGCTTTCTGCACGCCAGGAAGGAAAGGCAATTCCGTCCAGTTCGGCGGGAAGCCCATCATCTCCGCCACAAAACGGGGGTTCAGCTGGCCACTCTTCCCAGCCGGGAACTTGGTCTTTCCAATCTGTTCCGCTTTGGGCAACCGGATTTTCAAACGTTCCAATATTGAGACTGGCATATTTTCCTGTCTCGGACCGTAGGCGTTCGACTGGTCCAGCAGCGTGTAGTAGACCAGAAAATCCGTCAGGGAAACCTGCCCTCCGTTGCCCTTGTCGTTCTTGCGGTCGCCGAGCTGCCGCTGTTCCGTTACCTCGGACAGTGTTGCCGAGTTGTTGCTCATCTCGGTAGCTGTTGGCGTGGGCAACAAACCAGACCCGGTCCCTTTGGTGCGGGGCGTTGAGAGCAGCAGCCGGAATACACAGAACGACTGGTGTGCCGTCTTCAAGTTGCGGTAGTACATATCCTGCGGCACTGATCTCTGAAATAATGCTTCCGATAACCCTTCGCTGGAGTCGGACGATGGTGCTGTCCGCCTGCTGATGATCGTCCTGACAAAAAAGCTCAACCGCTTTGATTTCCATTTCAGATAGACTGTCTGGTTCGAGAATGCTGAACAGTCCAGCAACGTTTTCAAGAACGATCCACTCGGGCCGTGCTTCTGTAATAATTCGGCAAGCCTCTGGGAAGAGGTAACGGTCATCCGCTTTGCCCTTCCGCTTTCCGGCCTGGCTGAATGGCTGGCACGGAAATCCTCCGCTGATGATGTCAACGCTTCCCCTAAACTGAGCTGCACTGAATTGAAAGATGTCGTCATAATGTTGGGAGTTTGGCCAGTAATGTTTCAATATGGTCTGGCAAAACGGGTTCCTTTCACAGGAGAAAACATTTTGCCATCCCATCCAGGTAGCGGCGATATCAAAACCGCCGATACCGCTAAATAAGCTGCCGTGCCTAAGCATAGGCGGAACTTTTAAATATACTAGGGACTTGAAAAAATCGGCATGGAGAAGCCCTGATGACATTGGTCATCAAATGATTGCATAATAGCATAAGATAAAGTTTAACGTTAAAGATTGACCGGGCGATTGCCCAATGGCGGTGATATGAACGATTTGCCGGAAAAAAGGGAGTTGCGAGCTTTTTTATTTCCTCAGCCTAGCTTTCCCCACCGGGGTTAGCAGGCCGAGGCAAGTTCGTTTTTGTACGTCAGCCCAGCCAAAGGCGGGCTGTACGTACAAAAACACAACTTGCAGAAAACAAAACAAAAAATGGCAGTATTGCCTTGGTTAAGATAATAGAGGTTTCCAAGGAAGTGAAATTGGGTAAGTCGCCTTGAACTGTTGTATAAACAGATAGGTGGATAAATTATATGCAGTTATATGAATAGATATTCATAGAGATAGTTATATATCCGAATGCTTGTACAGCTATCTATCCCGATATAAAATATACAGCCTAAATTTAGCTGAACATACAGCTATAGGAATAAGTAGATAATTAAATATGCTGATATCTATAGGTTGGGATATACGTATATATGTCCATCCATATAGAGGATTAGCTATCTATCAAAAAGGTTGATTAGCGATATATATGGATATCGATATAAACAGATAATTGTATAACTATATTACCTGTTACGGCCTGTCTTATGGCTTGCTATTTCTTCGGGTGCTTCTACTTTTTGGACACTTCCATGTTGCATTTCGTGCATCAGCTTTTCGTTATAATCCTTATGGCCTAGGTATTCGCCAGAACGGTCTATAGCATGCGGTACATTCGCAATCAGATCGCTCGTACATTTTTGGCCAGGGGCATCGTTGTCGAAATATACATCGACAACAGGAAAATCCTTTACAAGCTTAATTGCACTGGCTAACTGCGTAATTGAATTGAGTACGATTATCGTGGGCATAACCGCTGGCTGATGCATTTTCAGCCAGCTCAGAAAATCCATATAGCCCTCGAATACAGCAACATTGTGAGTACTGCCTTGAATGACTGAAATATCTTTTCCCCCGATGCTACTTTTAAACCCGTTGGCAGTGGTGAACTCCCATCCCTGGTTTTTATTTTGCCAACCAACCGCATAAAAGGTACGCTGATCCTCAGGATCATTTTTGTGGCGGTAATAGATATCATGGAGATAACCATTTGCTACATCTAATATGCCCCTTGATAGAAGGTAGTTCCTAAGAATAAAATTAGAGCCAGCAGGACTTGTTCTCACAAGTTCGTACTTAGAATCAAAATTGTTGGATTCTACCGGATACTTAACGGGCGGCAGATAATTGGGGATCAGTAAGGGGTCAAGATTGCAGACCTCGCTTATCTTATTCAGCAGCTCAACATAGGGTATTCCCGGCCAATAGGCCATACCAAGTTGGATGATGCCACCACCAAAAATATTGCTCTGGTTTGCACCACCCCAGTCTTTCCATTTTCCAGCTTCGTCCCAAACGGTGAGCGAGGGCGTGTTCTGTCCAGTCTCCCTGAGCATACTATGGTAAAAATGATCGCGTCCGGTCTTGCGGACCGGATGGTGACCAAGCCTGGCAAGAAATTCAACAATAGAAAATTCCTGCAGTGCGGATATATCAATAAATTTTGACATGATGTGGACTGATTTAGGAGTTGATTAAAGGTTGATCATAGTATTGAGCTGATCTGCCATTAGCCGATCTTCGGCCATAACTGTTACATCTTTGAACTTCGTTAGGCGCTTGCAGGCGGCAGCTAAAAACTCCGTGTCGTTCATTACAAGCACACTTGCATCAGAAGTCTTAAATTCATGCCGCCAATTGAGATATTCCATATAGTTGCCGAAAACGACGAGCTTGTTCTCATTGTCTGGAATAAATGACATTCCTCTAGGGCCAAGGCAGCTGGAGTAATTTCGTCCCCTAACTTCCCATCCACCGTTTTCGTTTTGCCATCCGGCAGCAAAAAAGTCCTTACGTCTTTTTTTTTCGTCTATGACATAATAATAGACCTCTTTTAGGTGTCCGATGGCAATTTCCCAGATTCCCTTGTTTTTTAGAAATTCCAAGATTTCCGTGTTGCCACCAAGTGGCTTGATTTCTTCAATATAATAATGAGGTATTTTGATGGCTCTTCGTTTTCGAGTTCCCTGATTATCGTCTCTGGCCTGTAAATCCTTGAACGGCCCACAGAGCTGGTTAATTTTTTCCGACACCTCTAGCGGTGAAAGTCCGGTCCAAAAGGCCATGCCGAAATCAAGTAGGTCACCGCTACGCTTGGTCAAACGGTCAAACCAAAGGCCGAGCTGGCTGTTCACGACCAGTGTCGGGACCTTTTCGAATTTATGTAGAACATTTTTGTACAAAAGTTCTTCACCCGAAATTTTTGCTGGATGGTATCCCAGTCTGGACAACAGTCCACATAAGGTTGCCTGTTCTCCGCAGGAACCGCGTGTAATTTTAGTTACCATATTCGTTATTTTTAAATGAAGGTTTCAGAAGTGGCGCATGGCGTCTATTGATTTGCTAACAGCCGCTGCTTCAAGTCGGTCTATTCGCCAGGTGGCTGAATGGTTACCATCCTTGCGGGGAGTGATAAGTCCAATAGCGATCCAGTGTTCTACGTTCCTGCGGCCATAAAGCCGAAAGGCTTCGGATTTTTTCAGGTAGGGCCTGATCTTGCCTGTCTTTGCCAGCGCCATTTGTGCGCCCATTTCTGCTGCATCCTGCAAAAGCATTTGCAGCTGATAGCCGGATAGTCGGATATTGCTCATGAAAATGTATTTGAAGAAATTAATAGTGTAGTGGGCACAAGTGCCCTGGAACCGGCAATGGGCAACGAACCCAGAGCAATCCGCTTTTGCCGGTTTATAATTTCGGGACTACCCACGTCGGTTCCTACGAACCGGGCCTTCGCCTGCCAATGCGCTTTCAGTTTCGGTGCTTGATCTTATGTCCACCCGAACAAGTTGCCCGCGTGACATAGGATACCTAACCTCACTTTCGCAAAATTTCCTGTTTTCACAGGACAATGCTTCATCCCCATACGTCAAAGACCTATTGGAAATGATGGGCTACCGTTCTGCCACTGGCAGGTAGGTATTCCGGTTACTGGATGCTGCAATAGCTTCCACTTTTTCCCGGTCGAGACATTTTGAGGGATTTTTACCGTTATTTGCGGATGGTCTTATTAAACCTTCGCTGATCCAGCGGTCTACGCTGCCCCGGCCATATAGGCGGTAGGCTTCGGCTTTGCTGAGCTGATCTCCTAAATGACTGCATTCTGCTAGGGCTTTTGTTGTGCCCGTAGTAGTTGCGTTTTTTAGGAGGATTACCAGTTCTTTTAGCTTCATTTTGCGTTCCTTAAAATGTTGGTTCTTTCATCATTTCCGGGACAAAGCAAAAAAAATGGAAGAGGCCAAAACAGGGAACGGGTTTGTGAAAATTTGTTCCCTGGGGCTAAAAAGGGCAATAGAGATCGAAAAGAAGATGAAAAAAAATTAAAAAAAAGTTTGAGAGAAAGATCACTTTACAGAATTGCCGATAAGCTGCAAAGTGAAAAGAACATTTATGACCTTTTATAATCACGGATACTGAATGATTCGTCAAGCCAGGTGAGCATATCTTCAAGTAGGGTCCAAAGTTTCAGTGCAGTAGCATATTCCACTTCGGTAGATTTTTTTAGCATATTTTTCGACGAAATAAACAATGCATTGTCGGTATAAATATGACGTGCGAAAAAACTGAATACCTCCCCAGTTTCTTTTTTTACGATGACACCTTTTTCACGGAGCAACCTTATAAAAAGTGCAAGTTGGGGAACGGAAAGTTCGGTTGACATCCTGAATATTTCGGTCATTTCATCTCTGTCATTTAATGCAATTCTTTTTGCAGCAACGAGCTTTTCTAAGTGTGCTACCTTTTCAAGGTAAAACGAGGAAAGCTGTTCGGAAATTGAAGGCCGGTCTGGGTAGAGGGCTCCTGTAAAGTTGCTGGCGGAGGGAGTATTGGGCTTGCTTAACCAGATTAGTTTTTCTATTTGATCATGCAGGCCATACACCTCCGTTAGCTCAAATTCAACAATATCTATTTTGTAAGACACTAATGGCTTGGTATTGAAATTAAATTCAATTAAAATCTGTAATAAAACAGAATCATCAATTACCGGTCTGGTTTCTATTGCAATTGCTAACTCATTTATATATTCATCTATCGTTTTGTTCAAGTCAAAAGGCCGTAGCAATTTGTTTAATTCACAAATCACAATATCGGTTAATTTTGACCCAGGCATCTTGTTCAGAAGAAAAGTCTGAAGGGTGATAATTCGGTTTCTTAGGCTGGGCTTAATTCTACTAACTTTAAAGTCTGAATATTTTACGTTGGCATCATAGTAGGCCGGGTAAAGTAAATGAATTTCGGCTAGTAAATTCTCAATTTCTGAGAGAACATATAAATAATGTAATCTGATAGATGATGATTCTTTATGTAATGACCATTTTCTATATTCCCTTAACAAATAGCTATTAATACTATTACTTAGTCTCACAAGATATTGTTGAACAGAGCTTAATGCCGCCTTTTTATCACTATGTTTAGCCGTTCCCGGTAAATAGTCAGCCAGTTGGAGACGGAGTTCCGTTAGCTGGTTAAAGACATTTACTTTCCAAAATTTAGGCAGAATTTCAGGTATTTCGACTCCGCATAGTGTATCCGGTGCGATAGAAATTGTTATATGGATGTGTAATTCACGAAAAGAGAAATTCATTGGGTAAAATTTTAAATTAATAAGTATCATTTTTACATAGGCAATCTGTTTATGTGATGTCATTACGGTAGACAAATAAATACGGTTAGAAAACATCAGTCAAGTAGATACACCGCACATACACCCATGCGCTAGGATAATATCCTTCCGAAATCGTATATTTGTTCTGATTAAAATATTGTATAGCGATAGCTATTTACTTGTCTTGGAAACCGACGAAATTTAAAAGACACAAGGAAAATAGGCTCATCGCCTGCGCTAAAGCGCGGGTGCGGCTTATCTTGTGTCAAGGGCTCTTCGTCGGGCCTCCAAGACGGGATGTAGTTCGTATCCCGCGCTATATCGTTTAATAACCTCTGCCATGGGATAGTAGAACCTGAAGAATAATTAATGAAAAATTTTGCCGAAACCATCCTGAACCAGCCAATTTCTACTCTTGAATTGAGCGCCGAGTTCCGCGGTATCACCGAAATTCTGGGAATGCATACACTTGCTGATGTATTACAACATCATACTAGGGATTTGACAAAACTACCGGGCTTTTCCATACCAATGGTACATGAGTATGTTTCTTTTCTAGAACTGCATAAACTAGGTCATTATGTTGATCCTATATAGCAATAGCTTAAATAAAAAAGCAACGAGGAAACCACTCCCCGCTGCCTTAACAACCTAAACATTCCTGGTCTACAGAAATTTCCTTACATCTTCCAGCATCGCGAGAAGAATTTTTTCTATTGCTTCGAAGATTGCTCCGTCCTTCGGATAAAACTTGCTCTTGATACTTGGAGCAGATAGCTCTTCATGTCCCTTAGTTGAATAGTTGTAGGCAATTTTTTCGGAATACACATCAAGGTTTTCCTCTTCATACATGCCATGATCATATTCCAGCTTTTTCCAGAACGCGAGTTGGACTGCCTTAAGTTTGCTGATCAGCTTAAACGAATTCAGCCCACTTCTCTGGTCGTCTTGGACAGTGATTTCCGCTTCAATCCATTTTCCAAGCTCATCAATCAATGGAAGTTTTTTTCCATCAAAAGCCCGATTGGTGTAGATGCTGATCTGGGACAGCTTCACTAGTTCCACCTTTAAAAGCCGTTTACTTTCTTCGCTATTTTTTCCTTTTAGCCTTTCCTTAATTTTGTAGGTGTAGCAGGATGAAAAACGACTGTAATTATAGCCTAGTCCTACTAGAACTGCTAACAGTGAATCCTCAGTAAATCGGCTTGCGGCCACTTCGGTCAGCACGCCCAAATACCGTTTCAGATACTTGAAATCGTGCCATCTCATTTGCTCCTTTGCGTTCACAAATCGTTTTAACGGTATTTGCATGATTTCTATAAGTTTAGGATCAATGCCATTCTCTTTTAAAGCTTTGAGAATAAAGCTCCATCGAAATTCAAATCGTTTACTTTTTGTGTCCCGGAAAAGCTCGGGCAAAATAATGTTATCTGGTACGTATTGAGATACTGGGCTGCGAAGCGATTCAATCAGCTGCAAAATCACTTCTGCATCGGGATTCACTCCAGCATCTGAACGGTAGAGCATGTTGCAAAGTTTGATCAGCTTGCCAAGATAGACCTGCAGAAAAGTGATGATTTGTGTTTCATTGGTCAGGGACAACAGGTGTTGAGAAAGAATTTTTTCAACTGTCTTCGCCTCTATGCTCAACAGCTCGTCGGGAAATTCTATAAGTTCTTTCTCGCTCTTATGATGTTCTATCAGCTCTTCTGTGATATTTTCTAAATGTTCCAATTCGTAGTTCATAGCTGTCGTTGCTGTTTTAGTTTCTAAATTTGCTTTTTCATAGGCCCAAGAGATAACCTGTTCTATGGTCTTATTAAAAATCTTATAATCATGCTCCCAGTTCAGGTCTATTCCGCAAACCTTACTTTTGATCGAATGCGCTTGCAAGACCGCATAATATGTGCCTCCAAGTAGCAGCGCGATGATTGCCTTAAAGCTAATTCCAGATTTCAAAAAGGTATCATTAGTGAGCTGGAACAGCTTTTCACCCTCATCTTCCCTTGCCTCTGAAATATTCCGTAACAATGGGCTTGATTTGGTAATCTGCCACAGGATAATCTTCTGCATTTCTTTATTGGCATAGAACTGCTTTAGGTTTTCCTGCATCAGCGCAATGAACATTTCTTTAATTTCGGACTGATCAGCATCCTCATTAATCTTATACCGCTCGAAAAATGGCGGCCAATAATCCTTTTCGGCGATATATGTCCTCAGCAGGTTATTCAACCCCTTGAAATGATAACGGATCAACGCCCTATCTTTCTCAGCAAACTGTGCAATTCGGGCAACTCCCAATTCGTGAAATCCCGATTGGCGGACAATTTCGCCTACCGAATCGAGTAGCTTTCGCTTAGTCGCTTCGGAATCCCTGATCTTTTTATCTTTCTTACGGGTTGCCATACAAATCTATTTTTTCACCAATCCTGTTTTTTTAATTACCCATTCCCAGGCATTGAGTACTTTATCCAATTGTTCAAACTCGTGGGTAGCCATCACCGACATTCGAATCCTCGCATCCTTTCGGGAAACAGCGGGATAGTTAATTTGGTTGGCATATATCCCAGCCTTAAGGAGCATATGGCAGATCTCGGCATTTTGATTGATATTCCCGACCAGAACTGGAATGATTGCCGATTCGGTATTGGTGATAGTCAATCCTAGAGATAGCAGACCTTGTTTCAGATAGCCGGCATTGGCTTTTAACTTCTCCATCCAATGCGGCTCTTCGTCAACCAAATCAATAGCCCTGCTAATGCATATTGAGGCTGGTGTTGCCGTAGCCGAAAAGATATGTTGTCTGGATTGGAATTTAAGAAAACTCACCAAATTTGGACTGGCCACCAAATATCCGCCAATGTGCGCAAAGGTCTTGCTGAATGTACCCGTAATGATATCTACTTCCTTGAACAGATCGTACAGTTCAATTACCCCACGGCCAGTTTTACCGATCACGCCCGTACCGTGCGCATCATCAACCATCAAGTAAGCTCCGTAATGCTTACACAAAGCAACAATCTTGTCCAGTGGGGCGAGGTCGCCATCCTGAGAATACACCCCATCGATAATTACCATTTTAGTTCGGTATTTTTCCTTTGAAATTTTCAAAATCCTTTCCAGCGCGTCTAAATCGTTATGCGGAAAAGACTTTGTGTTCGTTAATAAGCATCCTTCCTGCACGCTGGCATGTACCGCCATATCCAGTATAGCCAGATCTTCCTTTTTCAAAAGCGCCTGAAGGGATGCGCTGTTAGCTGTGTAACCAGTAGTAAAGGTAATAGCCGAATCCCGATTAAAGAACCCTGCAATTTTCTGTTCCAACTCAGAATGAAAATCATAGTGGCCCCCAATAGCAGGAGAGGCTCCCGCACCAGAGCCATACTTTTCAATTCCTGCTATCGCGGCCGCTTTAATTTTGGGATGTTGGGTAAACCCGAGGTAATCATTGCTTACCAGGCTAACGAAATCCTTAAACTGAATACCTGGAACATCCAACGAAATCTCCGGTCCACAGCCGCTTTTCGCCTCGAACCTATAGTTCATCTGTCCACGAATACTTTTATAATCTACATACTCGCTCCATAAATCAGCCCAGCCGTAAGGATCAAGTCCATCAATGTTCTCAAAATCCTTAAAACTGGCATTTTCAAAGTCTATTTTCATAAAATTCTTATTTGATGAAGCCAAGTTAGCGCCCCTTTATTCTCCTGTAGGGGAATTAACGGGCGTTTTTGCAAATAATAATTTTCATTGGAATATTTTTTTCAAAAAAACGTGAATTATTAAACATCTTAGGTAGGTTTGGTAGTAGGCCTTATTGAATTATATTGTAGCAAAAAGTAAATATTAAGACATGGCAAAGACTAAAGCACTACAAATCATAGTCATAAGCATGTTTATAATAGATAATAAATCATCTTATAAAGACAATAAACAAAGGGGTGGTATCCGCCACCCACCTTGCCTCATTAACTAACTATTAACCTAATTACTAAAAATAATTTACTAGCTGTACGCCAAAAGCATTCGTTCCAGTTGTAGTGCCAAAGAGTCCCTTTAAAATTAACGATACGTTTTTGAACCGATTTGTCGAGGTGGCACCAAAAGTATATGTACTTAGGATTGTATCCGTTGATGCATCTCGAATTTCGAATACATAATTTGTTGCTGCATTTGCTTTATTTGGGTATGACTTCCAATCTCCAACATCCTTGTATTTCAGATTTTCTACCTCATTTTCTGAATTGTTTCGGATTTTTACCTTCAATGCTGGGCTATTTGGTGAAAGATTGACAAATCGAATATTTACTACGCTGTCAGATGATAATGGTTTAGACACATCCGTTCTTATAAAAGGAAGCTTATCACTAATCAAAACTGTATCGATATTAGGTGAGGTTCCCGTCAAAAAAAGCGAATAAGAGTCTTTATCCAGCGTCAACGCTTTTGATAAGATAATTTTATTCTGATCTGATACACTTATAACTTCCATTTTGACTATTCCGCTTACAGAATAATAAAATCTATTAGTGCCAAATGGTACTTGCTCACTTACATTAAGATAATTTACTTCTCTTTCTGAGAAGTTAAATTTGAATGCTGACGAATTAATTACTGCATTGATAATGTTTATTGATACATTTTTGGGGTATAATGAATCCGATTTCTTACAAGATGTATATCCAATTATTAGTATTAGGAGTACTAAATATTTATGTTTCATAATTATAATTTTTAAGAATTTAATTTGAGTAGAACACTATTTGTTCATAGTCTTCAAATTCCTCAATTATTTGAAGACCTAGCTTCTGCAGTTCCCTTTGAACTGCAGAAAAATTTGACATATCAGCTTCTATGTCAAAATCAATTGGGTTTTTATACCCAGTTTTATCAATCAACGGTGGAAAATTGGTGTGTTGCCAGTAATAACCTCTTAGTGTACTTGTTAAAATATTAGAGGGAACTTTAAAACCCTTGAAATTTACCATGGTTTTCTCTAACTGGTAGTTGCCATTTGTATTAGTAAGATCAATCTTTGGATTAATTCTAACTAGCGATAACACTTTTTTCCTAGCTAACTCCTGTTTTACACGAAACGGATAATTATATCGAGCTAAAAATTCCGTAATGTCTTTTTTCAAAAAATCAGCCAATTTGCGTCTATCCTCACGATTCAAGGTTATAGAACTGTCAAGAGTAGTTGGAACTTTAAGAATTGCTTCAAAGGATATAAAATTTTTGAAGTAGATTGGTTCATCTTCTGGCAATACCTCTTTGTTAGAATACTTTAAGCCATACTTCTGGATGAGGTCCTCTGACATTTCGAAGCGCATTCGAGAATACGGATTATTACTGTAAGTTAAGTCACTATAGATATTTAGTAAAAGCCATCTCAAATTCATATTGCCCCCATAGGTGCCCCGTTTAGGCCACCCCATACTACTAAGCTTAATGGTTGGTTTATACTTCGTAATTATAAAAGAATGTAAAGAGTCATCTTTATAATATAATGTATCTCCTCGATCAAGCTTAACTTGTGGTTTATCCCCTATGAAAATTGGAAGATTAGGATTAATTGAAGGATTTCTATCAAAAGATGTTTTGATAACTTTACTTATGTTCGAATTACTGTTAAGGGCTAACATTATATTGGCCTCATTCACTTTTTTACTATCCGACCACCCAAGTAACCTTCCTTCCTTATCTAACCAAACATAGTGAGGAAAAGTGGTTATTTTAAGCAGTTTATGTAGCTGATCATTACCAACGGCAGAAGTAATTCTTAGTCCATTTAATTTATGATACCTTTTAATAAATGCAGATGTAATTGCTTCATTCTCTTTAGTAATTGGTATAATTTCAATTTTACCAGCAAATTTCTTCCTTAGAGTATCCATTCTGGGAAACTCAGCTATACACGGGCTGCACCAAGTCGCCCAAAAATCTAAGATTATGATTTTACCTTTAAGTTCGGACAGTTTTAAAGTAGGAGTTGCATAATTTAACATCTTAAATTCGAGGTCTGGCAATCTGCTTCCAGATTGAGACTGTTGAGCATTAGATGTTTTGGAGTTAAAAAGGAAAACAACAGTAATCGCCACCAGATTTAACAGAAATTTCTTCTTTGTTTTCATAATTATCTAATATTTTGTTCTATTCCAGTAAGCTTTATAACATTTTGTGGAATCGGAAGGGTATATCTAGGATCATTAGGTAGTAAAGTATATAATGTACCATCAAGGTTTCGAGTTAAAGTTCTTTTAAACCTATCATCAAAATTCAACCTTCTTAAATCAATCCATGTGAGTCCACGAAACAACAATTCCTTTCGCCTCTCAACAAGGATTTTTGACAATGCATCATCAGCATTAACTGCTGTAATATTAACGTAAGTGACATTCTTATTCCATCTTTTCTTCAGCAATGTATTTAAATCTAGTAGAGCTTCTGAAATTCTGTTAGATCTAGCATGGCCCTCTGCTCTAATAAGATACATTTCATCGAGTGCAATTCCAGCAAAACCTAAATTGCCTGCGCTGTAGCTACCTCTGAAAACTGTCCTTCCTGAATTTAATCTAAAATAAAGTGACCTCCTTAAATCGTTAGTCTGATAAGAAGCATACAATTGCTCGTCAATGTTATGGTAGCTATCACTTAAAATAATAATACTAGTAATTCGGCTCCAAAAAATTACCTCAGAATTGAATCTTGCCATCGTGTAATTTGGAGTTGCACTTACATCATTGAAGTCTAGTAGTTGAGCTGAGGCATTATTGATACATAGATTGGCATATTCAAATGCATCTGAATATTTTCGCATTGCTAAATAAACTCTTGCCATTAGACCGTAGGCTGCAGCTTTTGTTGGCCTTAACAGATTTGCTTGATTGGTTGGGAGGAGCTCTATTGAATTTTTTATGTCAGAAATTATCAATTCATAAGTTTCAGAAAGATTACTTCGCTTGGTTTTTTCGTTGAAATTTGACGTAAGTCTTAAAGGAATGCCTAAATCCAGTAAAGCGGTATTTTGATCATATGGTTTTGCAAAAACCTGTGCCAATTCAAAAAAAGTAAAACCTCTGAAAAATAATGCAGCACCCTTTAACTCATTAATTCTCTGTGCATTATCACTCGTTTCACTAATTTTGTCTAAACTCTCCAATGTAAGGTTGGCATAATATACTTTATTGTAACTTCTATTCCAATCGGCAAATTGCACATCTTCAGATTCAAACAATTGCTTTTCCCATATATAGCTGTTACGTTCGAGAAAGGACATAGCATCCCAGTTTACTTTACTTATAGTAAAATCGTTTGAGCTAACCTCCCCGAAACCTACATTTGCTGTGGTCATTATTGTGTTATCCAATAATGCTTGACAATCATCCAAGGTGTTAGGTATTGCTAAGGTTATGTCAGATTTGGCATCGAGCCAGTCTTTCTTGCAACTAAACAATGAAAATGTGATTAGCAAAGAGAAAGCAAAAATTATATTTAAATGTGATTTCATAATACATCAATTGAGGTTAAATCTTAGACCGATCGAAATTGTTCGTGGTGGTAAAAATAGTGCGTCAAAATTATTGGGATCAACGTCCGCCTTGGTAGCTTTCCAAATTACTCCAAGGTTATTTGCATAAGCAAAAAGACTAAGGCTCGCTGTACCTTGCTTTCGCATTTTCTTGCTTAGATCATAACCTATCCTTACGTCCTCCAATCTAATGTGATTGCCAGATTCTATATTTGCATCACTAGCTAAAAAGAAACTTTGTCTTGAAGTATTTACAGGATAGGTCAATGAAGGGATATTTGTAATAGTTTCATCGCCAGGCTTTTGCCATCTTTTTAGGTAATCCAGATGCCCACGTCTGGAAGGAAATAGTTGGCTATAATCAATGGTTGGCTTAACAAAATAGTACCCAAACTTATAGGTAATATTAAATGACAAGTTAATTTTTTTGTAAGAAAATGAATTTAGAATTGATCCGAAAATTTCAGGGACAGCCGAACCTTCAAAATGTCGATCTTTCAGTGTTAATGAATTTAACCTTACATAGTCTTTGCTGACACTGCCATTTATTATGCCTAAAGGATCTCCATTACTTGGGTCTAGACCTGCAAAAGGCAATGAATAAATGCTTGCTACAGGTCTTCCTTCTAAAATTCTAGACAAGGCACTTGTTCCTTTGTATTTCACAACCTCATTAGTTGCATAACTAAATTGAAATGAAGTTAACCACCCTACAACTTTATTTAAATTTTTAGAGTTTATAGTAAGGTCAAATCCACTTGCTTTCATATCTGAGAAATTTCCATTTACGAATGTAAAGCCAGTCGTCGGATCAATGGCATCATCTCCTATCATATTTGTACCATTCTTATGATAATATTCAAATGAGCCACTCAAATTCCCGTTCTTTGTACTGAAATCCAGTCCAAAATTTTTCATCCCAATTCTTTCCCATGTCAATTCGGGGTTTCCGGGTTGTGTAGTAGAGGCATATGGCGTTCCAGCTATATTAAAATTATTCAGATAAGATATTAATGTAAGAGGTGTGGACGTCCTACTTAAATTTGCGTTATAACCGTAAGTCGCCCTAATTGCGAGTGAAGGAAGCCAACCAAATGGATAAAATTTTTCATCTGAAATTTTCCATTTTACTCCAGCAGACCACAATGGAGTAGATTTTTGATTTGCTTTATAACCAAATAAATTACTTTGGTCTATTCTAGCACTCAAAGAAAATATGTACTTAGAATTGTAGGCATAAGACGCATTTGCAAAAATTGAGCGGTATCTATAAAGTGTCCCTCGTATATAGGATGAGATAGGAATACGAGCGGTTCCACTTGGTTGCACTGCATAAAGACTATCAAGATTAAGCATTGTTGCGTAGACACCATTGCTAGGGTTATACCCTAGAAGTGTATTTGAATTGACATTAGTTGAGGTTTCCCTAACTTCGTATCCACCGAGAGCATTAATTGAATGCTTATTAAATTGCTTTGTAAAATTCAGTTGCAGTCTCCCAGATTGTCCAATATTTTGATTGTCAGTAGCGGTAAGTATCGCTCCTAATGGGAAGTTTCTACGCACAACACCAGAGGTTAGGACCGAATATCTATTAATAATATCCCTAACGAAATAACTATTTTCGTTTCTCAGCTCTCGGTTTTTGCCGTTCGAGGTAAAGTATTGATAGCTGCCGTCCAAAGACAATTCCTTTAATATTTGTAATTTTGCCCCTAAATCCAGTCTAACATCTGCTGATTTATTTGTGTTGTCATCAATGCCAAGTTCGCTAAGAGGCTTATAACGCCAATCTAAAAATCCCTGTGCTTCTCTTGTCTTAAGAAAAGGTTCTGAAAAATTTCTAATTATAGACAGTGGATTGCCACTGGCATCAGAAAGTCGTGCATAAGGATAAATATTCGATGCTGTACCAGAAGCAATACCTGAGTTAAGCATTCCCAATGAGTTGTCAGTTCGAAAATTAGATTGCACATAATTCAGTCCAAAATTTAGTTTTAACGCTTTGAATGCCGTGAAGGTCGTTTGGGTAGTAAATGAATTTCTATTATTTTCATTTCCCTTTATATTGGCAAGATTTTGATCTCGGCCAAGTCCTACGTAAAAAATGGCCTTTTCTGTTCCGCCAGAAAGATTAATTGCATATTGTTGGTTAATACTCTTGCGATAAAAATAACGTGAAATTTCATCACGAACATCTATATTTTTCAAATCATTTATTTGTGATGTTGCTTCCTGAGATGTTATTTGTCTGGCCCTTTCCTTTGCAAGTATTTCGACAACCGGTGAGTAACCGGGAAAAGTAATTGAGTTATTAAGCGCAGCATCATAAAAACCTTTGTCAAACAAAAATTTTTCCAAACTGATATAATCAGACGAGGGAATATAATTTTGTGAATAATAAATATCGGGTTTTGCCCCGATGGTAACATTTGAGACAACATTCGTATTTAATGTCTGATTTTTTTTCCCTTTCTTAGTTGTAATCACAATTACTCCGTTACCTGAAAATGCACCCCAAATCGATGCTGCTGAAGCATCTTTTAAAATAGTAATGTCCTCGATATCGTTTGGATTAAGAGTTTCTATTTTCCCATCATATGGAAAGTTGTCTACAACTATTAATGGATCCTCATTTCCAAAAATAGTACTTCTCCCACGAACACTAAGTCTACCACGATACAGTTGTAAACTGTTGGTAACCTTTTCAATTCTATTTAGGATGTTCGGATCTACTGATCTATTAATTATAGAGCTGTCTATTTTGAAAAAGCTACCTGTCGCCCTTTCTTTTGGTAGTGTTTGATAGCCCGTATTGACCACATTAACTTCATCTAAACTCCCAATGAACAATTCCATTTTAATGGTGCCTAAATTATTAGAAGCTTTAATTTCTTTTACCTTATAGCCAACAGATGTTATTTCCAACATTGCATCTTCAGAAATATCCTTAATTAAAAAAGTCCCTTTTATATCCGCTATCACAGAAATACTTGTTCCCTTAACTTTGATTGTCGCTCCTACCAATGGTTCTCCGTTTTCATCTATTACTCTTCCAGAAACATCAATGCGGATAAAGTAATTAATTATTTTTCTTACAATAGAATTCTCCTTTTCTTTAATGAATATCGTCTTTTCATTAAATGAGTATTCCAATTCCTTGCCCTGAACAATCTGCTCTATCACCTTAGTAACTGGAATATTATTGAAATTTGCATCAATCTTTTGGGAAGTTTTCAGCTTTTTAGTTACCAAAACCAGATCATATCCTGTCTGTTTATGGATTTCAATAAAAACTTTTGCAATGGATACATTTTTTTCATTGAGCGTAAAATTCTGCCCAAAGGTTGCGGCACTAACCTGCATAAGTGTCAATATTAATATGAACGTCGTGAGTTTCATGATTAATAGGAGTTTGGGGATGTAGCCATTTGGCGTACAAAAAAATTTAGTATAATTTTTATACATTTGATGTAAGTCTGTTATGGCGTTGTGTCGGTTTTCGAAGGCTCGAACACTTCACCAGGTTTAAGAAATTTGTTAATCAATGTTTCTGAAAGCAGGCTAAACTGGGCTTCGACGGCAAATCGAAGTCCTTTTTTTATCTGCTCAAATTATACTCACTAAGGTCCTTCTTTCTGATTTTTCATAATTGTTAGGTTGTTTGTTTATTGATATTATTTATTTATAGGAATGATTAGTCCCTGCGGTTGGTTAATCCGCTTTTAATTTTTCTTTTATCGTTAATACTCCATTGTTCAATTTGAATTGCGCAAGGCCAGTCCCCTCCAAAACCTTGATCACACTAGAGATATTATCATACCTGCTAATGACCCCTTCAAATGTTTTGTCTTTTAACGAAGAGTTTTCGAAGACAACTCTAACATTGTACCATCGAGATACCCGTTTCATAATCCTTTCCATATCTTCGTTGTTGAACATGAAAAACCCTTCTTTCCAGTCGATGAAAAATTGCGCTTCCACATCGTTAATAGTGATTCCCCTTTCTGAGTTGATTGCCTGCTGATTGGGTTTTAAAATCTTCGATATCTTGTTATCCTTCGTTATTTTTATCGAACCTTCGAGTAGCGTAGTGGCAATAGATGGCTCATCTGCATAGCTATTAATGTTGAATTCTGTCCCCAAAACCTCAACTTCCTGCCTTGCCGTTTTTACAATAAACGGGTGCGCTTTATCCTTGCTTACCTTGAAGTAGCCTTCACCTGAAAGTTCGACCTTGCGTTTTTCTAGTCTTGCAAAAGATGATGGATAAGTCAATGTAGATGCGGAATTTAAATAAACTACAGTTCCGTCGGGCAGCCTAACTTGGGTTTGTTGACCATTTAAGGTTTGTAATGTGTTCATCGCATTTCCCGCTACTGAGTTGTCCAAAATTGTGTAGATGATCTGGCCATCCTTAGTTTTAGAAATACTCACCCCTTTTTCCTCGGCAAGTTTTCCGGCTTTATTATCAGATATATATATCTTTTGACCATTGGCCAAAGTCAACGTAGCTCCATTCTTTCCAGGTCCCACATCAACAAACTCCTGACCCTGTTTATCTATCTCCTTATTTCCAACATACCACAAGGCTGTTCCAAATATTGCGACAGCAATTACAGCAGCAGCAACGATGCGAGGCCATAAACTTACAGTTCTCAGTGGGAGTTGTTGTTGTAACGATGTCCATACTGCATCCGTGTTCCTATCAATATCCTCTTCAGAAAGCATATGCTCAGATTGATTGGACTTCAAATGAAGAAACCAGGATTCAACCAGATTTTTTTCGTCCTCCGATGCGGTACCAGCATTGTATTTTTTAATCAGCTCCTTAGCATTTTTATTGTTCATAGTATATAGGATTTATCCTCATATATACTACATACTGCAAAGCCCCCTAGTAGGGCCCATGAAAAAATGAAAATACTTTCAGAAAACTAAAGACGTTCTGACAATAGCAGTAAATACACAAAGAATCCAAGTTTTGTCCGCAGTACTTTTAGTGTACCATTTATCTGGTTCTTTACCGTTTTTTCAGTAATGCCGAGTTCATCGGCTATTTCTTTGTGCGACATGTGCTTTTTTCGGCTTAGCTCGAATACCAAACGCATTCGCACTGGAAGTGTGGCTAGTTCTTTATCAATTATCAACCAAAGCTGCTCTTCGCGAAGTCTGTGGTCGGTTAGGCATTCTCCATTAGTTGCAAAGTCGGCAAGAGAACTAAGATATTTGGATTCGACGTCCCGATGTGCCATTTGAGTCAAAAACTTATTCTTTACTGATTTATAAAGATAGCCAGCGAAGTTTGGGCTGTTTATAATCTGGTCTCTGCTTGCCCAAAAATTAACGAACACCTGTTGTAGTATATCTTTAGCTTCATCTTCATCCTTTACAAGATTGTAGGCATGGATAAATAGAGGAGCTTTATACCTATCATAAATTTCGGCAAATGCAAGCTGATCATCCTTTTTGAGCATGTCAATCAGTTCAAAATCCGAAAGTCCTCTGTATTTACTCATTATTTTTTAACCTTCCCTACAAATTTCAAAAGTCGAGTTATAAATTTAAAAATTTATGGCAACAATATTAACTAATTCCCCAATACTTGAGAACTTATCATGATGAAATCTTGAATTCGATTATTGGCAAGGGTTATTTACTAGCTATCCTATATAAGAATAATAGCCATACACAGAAACCAACAATGAAAGCTGGCAAAGGATTGTTCATTGTAGTTCCAGCTAGGAATGCACCTGTACCGATAATGCAAGTCAGGAAAAATAGAATAAGATTCTTCATGATATTCAAATTTAAGATTTTCATTTTTTACTTAAACGTGCATGACTAAGAAATAAAGCCATGTAAGTGCTACTTTTAAAAAAAACCATCATTCTTGTAAAAGGTCAATAACTTTTTTCTGCAGTTCATCAACGATACTCCAATCCTTATCGACATAAATGTCTGTTGTTTTTCGTCCATGATCAACGTGGTTCAATGCAAGCGCCACATCATCTTTACTCATTCGGCATTTATTTCTAGCAAGGTTACCAACTGTATGTCTCGCCCAATAATAGGTGATGCCATCTACTGAAACCAGTTTGCAGACTTCTTTCATTCCGCTACTTAAGGCTTTATTTAACCCCCCGATAGTGCTATACCTTAGAGAAAGATTGTTCATATATTTCTTTAGCAATGGCTTGGCCGCTTTAACAATTTTTATGCTTATAAAGGCATTATCTTTTCGTTTGTCCTTCGTTTTTGATCGGTTGTATTCCAGCCTACCGTTAACGATATTTGATTCATTTATTTGAAATAGGTCTACAGCATTTACCCCACACATATAAAATGACAGCATAAATAGGTCTCTAGCAAGTTCTGCTCTACTATCACATTTAGGAGTACAATCTCTAATATCCCTAATCGTTTTCACTTGGGTGTTTCTCTTTTTTGTTTGTGGCGCATCAACAATCTTGAACTCTTCAAATGGATAATGTTCTATCCTTATTATCCCCACACTTTTTCTATTGTATCTTTTGCGGGCATGATTAAAAAGCCCACGCAAATCACGCATATAATTGTGGACGCTGGCATCTGTCAAAGCTTTTTGCACAGTAGTAACTGGATCATTAAATTGATTTAATCTTTTAATAATTCGCTCAGTTCGGAGAAACCTTTCCCAGTCGTAAAGCATGTCTAAATTAATCTCTTCGACAAGCACTTTTTCTCTTTTGAAAAAATCAACTATACTATTCTTAACTGTATTGAAATTGGCTGCACTCTTATCTTTTTTTCCGTCTTTAAGCTCTCTAACATATTCATTACAGAATTTAATGAAGTCAATATCTTCATCATGGTTGGTTAAATAACTTTTGAGTTCATCAGTATTGAATAATTTCAACCTACTGCCTAAACTGCTTATCGCTATCCTGTAGTCATCAAGTTGTGCATTTACCAGCTTGTTTATGAAAGGATCTCTGATAATGAGTTCTGTTTTATTTTCTGGATGCTTCTTTACCTGATTTTTCGATACATAATGTTGTGTGTCGATAAATCTGAATTTGTCTTTGTGGAACACTCTAATCTTTACATTATAGGTTCCATCATTTTTGTAATGGTGCGCAAACACTTTTGCTTCTACTGTTGCCATTCTTTTGTAGGTTTAAATGGGTTAACGGATACCGGAAGGCCTACACAGCAAGATTTTTTTGTAAAGGTTTTTGTAAAGGTTTTTCGAGAAGTTCGACATTTTTCAGTGTAAAACTTAACGAATAATCGACAATTGAGAAACTGTTCGAGTGGGTAGGAAAATTCCTATATGCAACAAAAACCCCATTCTATTCCTAGAAATGGGGTTTTTTGCGATTTTCGGACCTGAAAATCTGAGCTCCCTCTGCTGGGCTCGAACCAGCGACCCTCTGATTAACAGTCAGATGCTCTAACCAGCTGAGCTAAGAAGGAGTGCTGGTTGCCAAAACAGCTTTTTCAAGCTTTTAGAGTAGATAAACACTCCGTCGTTTTGGGAATGCAATATTAGGGGTTTTAAATTATTTATGCAATATTTGCAGTGAAAAAATTTAAAAAAATATTTACCTCACCTCAATATCCATACTTAATCCAAACATATGAGCCTGATAATCATAGGAACTGTAGCTTTTGACGCCATTGAAACTCCATTCGGAAAAACTGATAAAATCGTAGGCGGAGCAGCCACTTATGCCAGTTTAGCCGCTTCGTACCTATACAAAAAAGTCAAAATCGTAGCTGTAGTTGGTGATGATTTCCTCGAAAAAGACATTAATATTCTTAAAAACCATGGAATAGATACAGAAGGACTCCAAATAAAAGAGGGGGAGAAATCTTTCTTTTGGTCGGGCAAATACCACAACGATATGAACAGCAGGGACACCCTGGTTACAGAACTCAACGTGTTGGCCGACTTTGACCCTATCTTACCGGAACGTTACCAGGACTGCGAATACCTCATGCTGGGCAACCTGACACCAATGGTTCAGCAAACGGTCATCAAGCGCTTGAAAAACCGGCCCAAGCTGATCGTGCTGGACACGATGAACTTTTGGATGGATATCATGATGCCGGATCTGCTGGAAACCCTGAAAATGGTCGATGTATTGACCATCAATGATGAAGAAGCCCGTCAGCTCAGCGGTGAATATTCACTCGTTAAAGCAGCAAAAAAAATATTGACAATGGGGCCGAAATATCTCATCATCAAAAAAGGAGAGCATGGAGCCTTGCTATTTCATGAAGACAAGATCTTCTCCGCACCAGCTCTGCCTTTGGCAGAAGTGTTTGACCCTACTGGAGCGGGCGACTGTTTTGCAGGCGGGTTTATAGGCTACATGGCGAAAGTCGGTACCGTAAATTTCAACAACATGAAAAACGCTCTGATCTTTGGTTCAGCATTGGCTTCATTTTGTGTAGAGAAATTTGGAACAGAACGCGTAACTAATCTTACTGACGAAGAAATTGCGGCAAGAGTACAGCAGTTTGTGAACCTAAGCTCCTTTACCATTGAAGCCTAAATTGGATAGCTGAACAAGAGAAAACATCCTTACTTCAACTCACCTACGACCAAAAATTTCTCAAAAACAGTTTCTGTATGCGGGGCATCGGCCAGCTCGTCTGTAAGGTCCTGCCCCGCCCAGTGCTCATAATGTTTTCCATTACGCCACAAGCGGCTCTCCGTCACATCATAGATCAGCCCCTTATAAGCCACCCAGATCTGGGGCTTATCCTGTCCGTTTCTTAAAGCAAGCTGTTGTTTGGTATAGGTAGGCCGCATCGATCAAAAATACGTCTTTTGTAGCAAAAGCAGCAACTCTTCCGTATAGGAGAGAAACCATCTAAATTCTGCTATGAAAAAGATTTATATCCTGAGTACACTTTCACTCTTATTATGCTTCTCTGTGTCCTGCAAAAAAGACAAATCAGCTAAGGAAGGCAAAGACCTGCAACTGACAACCCAAGAACAACAGAAAGTTCTATCAGACAACAAATTCGCATTTAAGTTACTCAAAGACCTGGCCGCTAGTGAAGATGTAAGCAAAAACATCATGGTATCTCCATTTAGCATAGGTGTCGCGTTATCCATGACCAGTAATGGCAGTAATGACGCTACACTGGAAGCTATACACAAAACATTAGGGTCTGATGGCTTTTCGGAAGACACCATCAATAACTACTACAACAAGATCATCAAAGACCTCCCTTTACTGGATCCAACTACCGATATTAATATCGCCAATTCCATTTGGTACAGACAAGGCTTTACTCCCCTACCCGCCTTCCTGAAGACGAATACAGAGAAATTTAATGCCCGATCAGAAGCTTTAAATTTTCAGGACCCTGCTGCAAAAAACACCATCAACAACTGGGTAAATACCCAAACAAAAGGCAAGATCCCGACCATAATAGACAACATTGCCGGCGACATGATCATGTACCTGATCAACGCGGTTTATTTTAAAGGAACCTGGAAATACACTTTTGACAAGTCCAAAACAACTACAGGAACTTTTCAGCTGGGTAACGGACAAACGGTACCGGCTCCATTTATGTCTGGAAAAATAAAAATAAATGCAGCCGTTACACCCTCGGCGAACGCCTATGAGCTGATGTATGGCAACGGCAAATACAGCATGGTAATCGTAGTACCTTCCACAACCACCACGCTGAATGACTATATCGCATCTATGAATGATGAAAAATGGATGACATTAAACGCCGCCATGCGCGAAACAGAAAATACCATTAGACTTCCTAAATTTAAGTTTTCTTACGAAAAAGAACTTAAAAATACGCTGACCACCCTGGGTATGGGTATCGCCTTTAGCGATCAGGCCGACTTCACAAGAATCAACCCACAAGGCAGACTTAAGATTTCAGAAGTAAAACACAAAACCTTTATTGATGTCAATGAAGAAGGTACTGAAGCTGCCGCAGTAACGTCTGTAGGTATAGTTCTTACGAGTGCCCCAATGGAATTCATCGTCGACCGCCCATTCCTGTTTGCCATCAGAGAAGTCAGCAGCGGACTCATCCTGTTTAACGGTTTGATCAGAAACCCCACAGCAAATTAATTCAACACTCTACCACTATTACTCTAATAAAAAAAAGACTGCTTTTTAAGGCAGTCTTTTCGTTTTTATAGGTAAAATAGGGAGATGAAATATATTTGAGAAGAATTTAGGTTGGTAATGATCAATTACACGATCTCAGATCCCAAAATATCTTTGGAATAAGTTTTCAGGTATTTCTTTAAAATCTGCCGCGCAACGTGGATTCTTGTCTTGACTGTTCCAATTGGAATCTCCAGCATATCTGCAATCTCGTGATATTTATAGCCTTCAAAGTATTTAATAAAAGGAACATAATATTCAGGCTGCAAAGTTTGTAATGCTTTATTGATGTCCCCAATCACAAATTTACTTTCACTCATATTACTGGAAGCGCTGTAATGAAGATTTGCAGAGGAGATGTCGTCTGATTGTGTAATCAATGCGTTGGTTTTCACCAGACGTCTATAATTGTTGATAAAAGTATTTTTCATGATTGTAAACAACCAGCCCTTAAGGTTCGTACCTTCCTTAAACTTACTGTAATAAGTTACAGCTTTCACCATCGTATCTTGTACCAGATCGTTTGCATCTTCAATGTCTTTCGTAAAATTTAAAGCGAATGACTGGAGCGAAACTGAATGATTGTGCAGTTGACTGTTGAATTCATTTTTTGTCATAGTGTTTAAGTTTTAGGGTTTAAAAAAGCAAACAACCGTGTTTTTTATAAGTGGCGAACTTCACGTTTGTTTAATTTTACACATCTAAGCTTATACAATTTTGATACCAGAAAATCAAATAAGCATTGATTTCTAATATTTGAACAAAATGAACGAGAAATACTTGAATGTCACAAAATATTTACTTCCCGTTCCAGTTTTATCGTAAACTTGGCATGCACATGCTCAATAATACGTTCCGAAAACTCATAAACCTCGGCACCTGTAGCCCCGCCATGATTTACCAAAACCAGGGCCTGGTTCTTCCAGGTGCCGGTATGACCGTCAACTTTACCTTTATAACCGCATTGTTCGATTAACCAGCCCGCAGCGACCTTCACAAATTCACTTCCAACCGGGTAAAATACAATTTCTGGAAATCTGGACAGTATTTCGCTGAATTGCCGTACAGGGATTACAGGATTTTTAAAAAAGCTTCCCGCGTTACCTATAGTTGATGGATCCGGGAGCTTGCTTACCCTAATCTGCGAGACTACATTGGAAACATCCGCAATAGAGGGCTGCAGAATATGTCTGTGATTCAGCTCATCCTGTATAGCACCATACTGTATATTAATTTTAGCAACCGTACTCAGGCTAAAGGTCACCGATGTAATAATATATTGCCCTTTGAGCTCATTTTTAAAAATACTGTCCCGATAGCCAAACTTGCAGTCATTATATTGAAATACTTTTGTAGCACCGGTAGCGATATGAAAAGCAGTACAAGACTTAAATACATCTTTCAATTCGACACCATAAGCGCCGATATTCTGAATGGGAGAAGCCCCTACAGTACCAGGGATCAGACTTAGATTTTCAATGCCAGCATATCCATTCTGTACACAGTAAGTCACCAAATCGTTCCAGACTATTCCGGCTCCAGCTGTCACTTCTACTTCAGTACCTTTCCGCTCTGCCTCAATGCCGGGAATACTAATTTTGACAACCAGGCCCTCATAATCCTTTGTAAACAAAATATTACTGCCACCTCCAAGTACCAACAAAGGCTCCTTTGAAATACTGATTTTAAAGAGTTCAGTCAGATTATCCACACTAAAAACTTCAGCGAAATAACGGGTCTGCACATCGATACCAAAAGTATTGTATGGTTTTAATGATTTGTTTTCCTGCAAAATAGACATATACATATAAAGGCTAGATACCTATACAAAGGTAACTGATCAGTGCTGGAATAGCAGGCTAAAATTAATAATTAAAAAAAAATACCTATTTTTCATCCTTAAATAATTGTTTTTTAATGGGGATGGAGCTATCATGATTTTTTATGTCAATTTTTTCAGAGATCATGATGGTTTCGTCTGAATTGTTAAATATCCTGTACGGCCAACAGAGCCCGGGAAAATAGTATGGAGAATCAAGACAGAAAAAGGATATTAATTATCGAAGCCGCGTTGAAAAGGTTTGCGCATTACGGCTTATCAAAAACAACCATGACGGAGATCGCAAAAGATCTTGCTTTCTCTAAAGCACTGATTTATTATTACTTTCCGGACAAGTTAAGTCTGTACGTCAGTGTGATCGAACACCTAATGCGCAACATCAGCCGGGACCTGATTAAATCCATCGACAAAACCTCAACCTGCAAAGAAGCCATCGCAGTACTATTGCAAAAAAGGCAGTCGTTCATTCAAAAATACTATAATCTACTGGAATACAATATGATCCTGGGACAAGAGCTATCCCCGGAGCTCCACGAAAAATTCATGCAAGCCAAAGATTTCGAACTTAAAACCATTACCTCACTATTTACCCGCGGTGTAAGCAGCGGCGAATTTGAGATGGAAGACCCGGCTTTCATTACAGAGATATTTATCGAATCAATAGCCGGCATACATTTCAATATTCTGAATAAAAACAAACAGGTGTTCCCTGAAAAAGAACAGTTCAAACAGATCTTCATTAAGGAAAAAGTCTTTGCCGACATCTTTCTATCTGGCTTAGCCTCAAAAAAATAACCACAACGTCATTATTCTGTAAGTTTTTCTTTCAATAATTTTTATTATCCATTTAATGGCAGTATTTTTGACCCGTTAAATAAAAAAGTCAGAAAGTAAAATAGTAGAATGGTAGTGGTTACGGATAAAAAAAGAGATGCGATTATAGAGGGGGCGATCAAAAGATTCATCCATTTCGGCATCAACAAGACAACAATGAATGAAATAGCGGAAGACCTTTCGGTCTCCAAGCCTTCATTGTATTATTATTTTCCCGACAAAAGCAGTCTTATCCTCGGAGTGATCGATAAGATTTTTGCTGATTATTTTGAACAGGTCGACAAAGAATATAAACCTGAAGCAGGGCTCGATGCGAATCTTAAAACATTTATAGAAATCAGGCACCGCTTCTTCCAGAAGTATTACATGCTCCACCTTTCCGGTACAACACCCGATCCTTCCTTAAATTCGGAAATCTTAAAAACACATTTCATGAACATGAAAGAGAAGAACCTTGCTTATCATGCCGGCATTTTTCAGCAGGCTATTGAAAACAAGGAAATCAACTCTACAGATACAGAAAAGATCGCAGAACTTTATCTGGAAAGCATGATGGGCATCACTACGCTGTGTACCGTACATGGCAACAAAGAACTTTTCCCTTCCAAAAAAGAACTCAAAGGCGTGCTTGAAAAACAACTGAACCTTTCTGAAATTTTTGTAAAAGGATTAAAATAAATAACATAAAATAGACCCTAATAACAATAAAATGAATACATGGATTAAACAGATAAAGATAATACCGATCCTACTTTCGGGCTTATTGCTATCAACTGTTGCGGAAGCGCAAGAGCAACTGACGCTCAAACAGGCACTGAATTATGCAGTGAGCAACAATATAAATGCAAGAAAAGCAAGATTAGATATAGATCAGGGTAAGTATAAAACAGACGAGATCAGGGGACAAGCCCTACCGCAGCTTAGCGGCAACGCGGGCCTGACCTACAACCCGATCATTGGTCAGTTGGTCGTAGGTGATCAGTCTTTCCAACTCGGACGTAAATGGAATGCGCAGGCAGGAGTTCAATTGGATCAGCAACTATTTAACCAAACTGTTTTTACCGGACTGAAAGCGGCAAAGGCAAGTGAAAGCTATTACAATTTGAATTCACAGCTGACAGACGAGCAGGTGATCGAGCAGGTAGCCAACAATTACTACCAGGTTTTGGTAAACCGTCAGCAGTTGAACGTCATCGACACCAATATCAAAAACGTGAAGGTGATCGAAAACATTATTGGCACGCAATATAAAAACGGATTGGCCAGAAAGATTGACGTAGATAGGATCAAGGTAAACCTGACTAACCTGCAAACCAACCGCGAACAGACACAGAACGCCATTATACAACTGGAAAATCAACTGAAATATTCCATGGGCATGCCTGTAGAAACAGCCATAGTACTTCCTCCTTCAGAGTTAAACAATGTTCCGGTACTTCCTGCGCTGGCAGACACGCTGCAAATGGAAGGCAGAACGGAAATGAAGTTGCTAGGTATACAGCGCGATCTCTACACCTTACAAAGGAAAGCTTATATTTCAGAATATTATCCTACCCTTGCATTGACCGGCAACTTCTCTTACAGCGGACAGAGTGATAAGTTTGACTTGTTCAGGCCAAACAGTTCTGCTTTCTGGTACGATGCCTCGGCAATTGGCTTGACTTTAAGAGTGCCTATTTTTAATGGTTTTGCCACCAGGGCCAGGGTTCGTCAGGCCGATATCGACATCAAAAAAGCAGATGAAGACATCAGGAACACCAGAAACTCACTGAACTTCGCTTATGAGAATGCCAAAGTACAGTTGAGAAACAACATCAACACCATCAAAGCACAAAAAGATAACGTTGCATTGGCACAGGAAATTTACAACAGCACGCAAAACAACTATAACAATGGTTTGGCGGCATTGACCGATCTTTTGGATACTGAAAATGCCCTCACTGAAGCACAAAACAGTTACATTCAGGCACTGTTAAACTACAAAATAGCCGAGATACAATTAATCAAATCAAAAGGAAATATAAAATCACTCTTATAATGAAAAGAATAATAATCATAATCGTCGCTCTTGTTGTAGTGCTAGGTGGAATTGCCTATGTATTAAACAACAATAAAAAGAAAGCACAGGAGACCACCGACTTTATTGCTAAAGGCAGTGGTGCCGTGGCCGTGAAAACAGCAACCGTCGAGCGTAAAGAAATTAATTTGGATTTTACTGCAAATGGTAATTTCGCTGCAAATCAGGAGTTGAATTTCCTATCAGAAAATGCTGGCCGTGTGAGCAAAATATTCGTATCAGAAGGTGATCGCGTGAGCAAAGGACAAGTTTTAGCACGTATAGATGCTGAAATCATCAATACGGATAGAGAGACCGCAGAAGCGACTTATCAAAATGCATTGAGAGACGAAGCCAGATACCAGAGTTCTTATGCTACCGGCGGTGTAACACAACAGCAATTGGATCAGGCAAAATTAGCAACCCAAAATGCAAAGCTCCGCTTGCAGGCTTCGCAAAGAAGATTGAGTGATGCCAATATTAAATCACCAATCAATGGTATTGTAAACAAAAAATATATTGAAGTCGGAGCATTTGTTACTGCACAAGGCACACAGTTATTTGAACTGGTTGATGTTTCTAAATTAAAATTGAAAGTCAATGTAAACGAAAGCCAGGTAGCCAACTTAAAAATTGGAAATACGGTCGACATCCAGTCCTCAGTTTTCCCTACGGATAAGTTTTCCGGAAAAGTAACATTCATTGCATCAAAAGCTGATGAAACACTAAACTTCCCGATCGAGATTGAAGTGGCCAACAACTTTAAAAACAGCTTAAAAGCTGGCATGTATGGTACTGCGGTCTTCAAATTCCCTAAGCAGGCACCAACGATCTTAGTTCCCCGCACATCATTTGTCGGCAGTGTAAGCAGCAACGAAGTCTACGTACTAAACACATCTAAAAACACAGCGGAGACACGCAAAGTAGTATCCGGACGTATTTTAGGAGACAACGTTGAAATTCTGGAAGGCCTGAAAGAAGGAGAGACAGTGATTACAAGCGGACAAATTAATTTAACAGAGGGTACTCCGGTTGCGGTTATTAAATAAAGACAGCTGAATGGCATTAATAACCTACTACAGAAAGAAAAGAAATGAAAATAACTGATATATCTATAAAAAGACCTTCGCTGGTAATTGTGGTTTTTGCCGCACTGACCATGCTGGGCATGCTGAGTTATTTCTCGTTAGGCTATGAGCTTTTACCTAAGTTCAGTCCCAACGTAGTATCTATCTCTACTATTTATCCCGGTGCGTCGCCAAATGAGGTGGAGAGTACCGTAACTAAAAAGATTGAAGACGCAGTTTCTTCGATGGAAAACATCAAGAAAATTAATGCAAACTCTTACGAAAGTTTATCAGTAGTGATCATCACGCTTACGGATAAAGCAGTAATCGACATTGCCTTAAATGACGCACAAAGAAAGGTGAACGCGATCCTGGCCGATTTGCCAGACGACGTTAAGCAGCCATCACTGAGCAAATTCTCCTTAGATGATTTTCCCGTAATTACCATGTCGGCATCTGGCAACATGGACGATATCTCGTTCTACGATTTGATGGACAAACGTATTGCACCAATCGTTTCCCGGGTATCTGGTGTAGCTCAGGTCAACTTAATTGGCGGTGCTGAGCGTGAAATCAAAGTATCGCTCGATGCTAAAAAGATGCAGGGTTATGGCTTATCTGTTCCGAATGTTCAGCAAGCCATCTTAGCCTCCAATCTGGATTTCCCTACAGGCAGTGTAAAAACTAAGGCTCAGGATATCTTGGTCCGTCTATCGGGCAAGTATGCCAGCGTAGAAGAAATGCGCAACCTGGTAGTAACAACCAGTAAAGATGGCGCACAAATCCGCTTAGGTGATATTGCCGACGTACAGGACACACAAAAAGAGACCGATAAAATTGCACGTATCAATAGGTCTAACTCTATCGCGTTACAAATTATTAAACAAAGTGATGCGAATGCTGTAACGGTGAGTGAAGGCACCAAAGAGATTATAGAAAAGCTGAAAGCCGATTATAAAAACATTGGATTAGACATCAAAATCGTAAACGACAGTTCAGTGTACACACTGCAATCTGCGGATGCAGTAATCCACGATTTAATATTGGCCGTAATCTTAGTGGCGGTAGTGATGCTTTTCTTCCTGCATAGCTTGCGTAATGCAGTTATTGTCATGGTTTCTATTCCTGCGTCATTAATTGCTACGTTCATTGGGATATCCTTGTTCGGATATACTTTGAACCTGATGTCTTTACTGGGCTTATCACTGGTAGTAGGTATTTTGGTGGATGATGCGATCGTGGTGCTGGAAAACATCCAGCGGCACATGGAGATGGGTAAAAATAAAGTACGGGCGGCTATGGACGGAACACGCGAAATCGGCTTTACTGTAGTATCCATTACATTCGTTATCGTGGTCGTTTTCTTCCCGATTGCAATAAGTTCGGGTATGGTAGCTAATATTTTACGTCAGTTCTGCGTGGTGGTTATTATATCTACATTACTGTCATTGGTCGCCTCATTTACGATTGTACCGCTAATTTTCTCGCGCTATGGCAAACTGGAGCGCATCGAAGGCAAAAACTTATTCGGTAAATTCATCTTATGGTTCGAAAAACAACTGTATAAATTTACCAAGTGGATCACGAGTTTATTAGAATGGACCCTAAAACATAAGGCAATTACCTTAGTGTCTATGGTGGTGTTGTTTCTATCTTCCTGCGGTTTACTCGGTGCCGGATATATCGGTTTCGAATTCTTCCCTAAATCGGATAAAGGCGAGTTCTTATTGCAAATAGAAATGCCGAAGGATGTGTCGCTGGAACAGACCAACCTTTACACACAAAAGGCGGAGAACTACCTGAGCGACAAAAAAGAAATTGTGCAAATGATTACTACTGTCGGACAATCCAGTGAGGGTATGGGTGGTACAACAGCCACTGCGTATAAATCTGAAATCAACGTGAAACTGGTGGACAAACCAGAACGAAACAACGTATCATCCGACATCATTTCAACCACCTACACACGTGAACTCGAAAAAATACTGGTCGGAGCTAAAATTAAAACTGTTCCGATTGGTATCCTGGGAACTGCTGACGATGCGCCAATCCAGTTTGTTGTATTGGGCTCAGAATTAGACAGTGTATTGGCTTTCGCCGAAAAAGCCCAGGGTGTTTTGTCCAAAATACCCGGAGCTACACAAACTAAGCTATCGGTTGAGAAAGGAACTCCGGAAATTAACGTTAAAGTAGATCGTGATAAAATGTCGGCCCTGGGACTAAACCTGCAAACTGTAGGTGCAACCATGCAGACTGCTTTTGCCGGTAATACTGATGGGAAATTCCGTCAGGGTGAGTACGAATATGACATCAATATCCAATATCAGGATTTTGACCGTAAGGATATTGACGACGTACGTAATTTAATATTCGTAAACCAGGCTGGACAGCAAATCAAACTCTCGCAGTTTGCAGAGATTAAGGAAGGTTCTGGTCCGAGTTTGTTAGAACGATTGAACAAGTCTACATCTGTAACTGTTAAAGCACAAACTGTGGGAAGACCAACCGGCTCGGTGGTTACAGATTTCCAAACGGAATTAGACAAAATGAAAAAACCTGCTGGCATTAGCTTCTACTGGGCGGGTGATCAGGAAAACCAAAGTGAGGGTTTTGGTACTTTAGGTATCGCGTTACTCGCCGCAATTGTCTTGGTTTACCTCATCATGGTTGCGCTATATGATAGTTTCGTTTACCCTTTTGTGGTAATGTTCTCTTTACCGCTTGCGTTAATCGGAGCATTGCTCGCACTGGCTTTAACCAACAACGCTTTGGGTATCTTCACCATCCTTGGTTTCATCATGTTGATGGGACTGGTGGCTAAAAATGCGATTATACTGGTGGATTTTACCAACCAAATGAAAGCACAGGGCAAAACTACCCATGAGGCCTTGATATTGGCGAACCATGCGCGTTTGCGCCCAATTCTCATGACTACCATTGCCATGGTAATCGGTATGCTTCCTATCGCATTGGCGAGTGGTGCGGGTGCCGACTGGAAAAATGGTCTGGCCTGGGTGATTATCGGGGGTTTAACGAGTTCGCTCTTCTTAACCTTGGTTGTTGTACCGGTCATGTATCAAATATTCGATAATCTCTTAGAAAGATTCGGTTTCAACAAAAAAGGCAAAACCATCGACGAGATGATGGAAGAACCATATGATCATAAAGAGGTGTTGGAGTATGATCTTGACCACGGCGGTCATTAATCCCATCTGATGATATGAAAGAGGCTTGACAAACGCAATGTTTTCAAGCCTCTTTCTTTTAAAAGCAATTGCTTAACTTTGTGCCATGATCGCACTTCCGGTTGTTTCAGCAAATCCCGCTCCGCGCAAACCAGACTGGCTTAGAGTAAAACTTCCTGTAGGGAAGGAATATGCCCAGGTCAGGAGCCTGGTAGATACCCACAAGCTCCACACCATCTGCGAAAGCGGAAATTGTCCGAATATGGGCGAATGCTGGGGCGCAGGCACGGCCACCTTTATGATCCTGGGCAATATCTGCACAAGGTCCTGCTCTTTTTGTGCAGTGGCGACAGGCAGACCACTTGCAGTGGATCTCGATGAACCGAGCCGCGTAGCCAATTCTGTAAAATTAATGCAGGTAAAACATTGCGTGATCACTTCCGTGGACCGTGATGACCTGAAAGACGGAGGCTCCATCATATGGGCCGAAACCCTGCAAGCCATCAGAAGGGAAAGTCCGGAAACTACTTTAGAAACCCTCATCCCGGATTTCAAGGGACAATGGGACAACCTCTACAGAGTACTTGAGGAACGTCCTGAAGTAATGTCGCACAATGTGGAAACTGTAAGACGGCTGACCAAACAAGTACGCGTACAGGCCAAATACGACAGAAGCCTGGAAGCCCTGAAAAGAATTTCTGAGTTTGGCCTGAGAACCAAAACCGGGATTATGCTCGGACTTGGGGAAACGGAAGAAGATGTACTGGAAGCCATGGATGACCTGGTCGACAATGGTGTACACATTCTAACCCTGGGGCAATACCTGCAGCCCACTAAAAACCACCATCCGGTAGTAGATTGGATCCATCCTGATCAATTTGCGAAATACAAAGAAATAGGCCTGTCTAAAGGATTGAGGTATGTAGAAAGCGGCCCTTTGGTCCGTTCATCCTATCATGCTGAGAAACATCTGTTTGATTTCTAACTAATCTTCTGTTTTAAAAAAAACAAATAGTTCTTTGTTCCTGTTGTTAGTTCTGTATATTAGCAGACCATTGAGCACGATAAAAAAAATATCCCTATCCGAAGAAGATCTTGTTCTCTCCTTAAAGAACAAAGATAAACTCGCCATTAACGCGCTATACGACATGTATTCCGGATCTTTATTGGGTGTCATCAGTCGGATTATCCAGCAGACAGAAATTGCAGAAGACATTTTACAGGAAACTTTTATAAAAATCTGGAATTCCGCAGAGAGCTATGACAGTAGTAAAGGCCGCTTATTTACCTGGATGATGAACATTGCGCGTAATTTATCTATCGATAAACTGCGCTCCAAAGATTTTAAGAATTCCGTAAAAAACCATGATATAGAAAATAACGTAGATTTCATTGACGCTCAGAAAAAGGTTAGTTTTAATTCTGATACACTGGGTATAAAGGAGATGGTCACGGCCCTCAAGCCTGAATACACAAGCATACTGAATATGGTATATTTCAAAGGATATACCCATATGGAAGCGGCAGAAGAATTGAATTTACCTTTAGGGACGGTAAAAACACGGATAAGAATGGCGATCATGGAATTAAGGAAGAATTTTAACTAGAGGAGGGTGGAAAACATTAAAGCATATATAGAATCAGGCATACTCGAACTTTACGTGATGGGCGATCTTAACGCACAGGAAGTAAAGGACGTGGAGGACATGATTGCTAAATATCCAGAACTCAGAGCGGAGCTGGAGGAAGTGGAGCGTGCTCTGGAATTTTATGCCAGGCAAAATGCAGTAACGCCTTCTTCAGGCCTGAAAGATAAAATTCTGAACAGTATCGAAGAAAATACCGAGGTAAGACAAACTCCTGCCGACAAAATCACGGAGACGGATGAACCTCAGGTGCTTCCTTTATATCAGGCCCCTTCATCAGGCAGTAAGGTAAGAACCCTTCAATTTGCACTTGCAGCATGCATCGGACTGCTGATCGTCAGTGTAGTCGCATTATATTCTGCGCACAGTCAACTCGGTGAAGCAAAAGATCAGATTGCTGGCTTAAGCCAGCAAAATCAAAAATATACCAATGCAGTCAACTTCATGCAAAAAAGCAATGATGAGTTGCAAAAAGTAGTGGATATGGCTGAAAGCCCGGATTGGGCAAAAGTGCAATTGGCCGGCGTAGGCAAATCACCGGATGCACAAATGACCGTATACTGGAACAAAAAAGATCAGGATGTCATGCTCGTCAGTTCAAAAATGAAACTGCCGGAACACGATGCCGATCATCAATACCAGTTGTGGGCCATTGTCAATGGTAAACCTGTAGACCTTGGTGTATTTGACGGCAAGACAGATTCTTCAGCACTGTTGCTCAGAATGAAAGAAGTTTCTGCTGCACAAGCCTTTGCCGTGACCTTAGAGAAACGTGGCGGAAACCCGACACCGACTATGGAGCAAATGGTCGTAATGGGTGGTGTGACTATTTAATCAACATTTTTATGGTCTTAGACACCTGATGTGCCACTTGTGACGCCCTGATACTATAATGGTCATCCAGTTCATCACCAGATTTCCCATGCACATAACAGGCGATTAATGAGGCATGGACAGGTGTATACCCCTGGGCAACAAAAGCGGCAAGGATACCCGTAAGTACATCTCCCATCCCACCCTGCGCCATGGCAGGATTGCCGGTAGAGTTGATATATACCTGACCTTCTGTATTTATGATAAAAGTAAACTGGTTTTTCAGCACGATAACGACCTTAAGTTTCTTAGCCTGCCTAATCGCTGTCTCGAGTCTTTCCCACCAAGTGGCATGCACACCAAAAAGCTGATCAAACTCCTTCATATGCGGCGTCAGGACGCTTCCCTTGGCAATCGCTTTAAACACAGGCTTATTGTTGCTCAAAAACGTCAGCATATCGGCATCCGCAATTACTGCCTGCTTCCGCTGGTACAATGACTCCATGATATCCAGATTTTCAGTATCCAGTTGGCCGCCCAATAAACCCGGCCCTATTGCAACAGCGGTATAACGATCAAAAGCTTTTTTATCTTTAAGTGCAGACTTATCTACATACATCACCTCGGGAAGCGCCGCATTTAGCGCGGTAAGTCCGCTTGCTGGAATAGCGGCAGTCGTCAGTCCCGCGCCGGCATTCAGACAACCTGCAGCAGCCAATAAAGCAGCGCCCATTGTTTCGGCTGCGCCGGCAATAATTAGCGCATGCCCATACGTGCCTTTATGACTAAAATCTGTCCGTGGACGCAGCAATTCAGAAATATCATCGGCCGAAACCAGCATAAAGGGTGCAGGAAATGCAATACCCTGAACTGCGGTAGTGGATTCGGGGGCAGAAGCATCCGGCAAAAAATCATTGAGTAACCTATTCATGATCTATTCAAGTTGATAGACTAAGGTACCAACATTAATACCAGACCACTTAATATTCCATCTCTTTTTTCAAAAACTTTCCGGTCAGACTGATTGGGTTCTGGATCAAACCTTCAGGCGTACCTTCAAAAATAATCCGGCCTCCGCCTGCACCACCCTCTTCTCCCAGGTCAATTACCCAGTCCGATACCTTCACTACATCCAGGTTGTGTTCAATCACCAATACGGTATTGCCTCTTTCGACCAACTGGTTCAATACCCCCAGCAACACATTGATGTCCTCAAAATGCAAACCGGTAGTCGGTTCATCCAGGATATAAAATGTCTTTCCTGTATCTTTTTTAGAAAGCTCAGTCGCCAGTTTTACCCTTTGGGCTTCTCCACCCGACAACGTAATGGAAGACTGCCCCAGGGTGATGTATCCCAACCCTACGTCCTTAAGCGTTTTGATCTTACGGTATATAGAAGGCATGTTCTCAAAAAAGTCGCAGGCATCTTCAATACTCATATCCAGCACATCACTGATCGACTTGCCTCTGTACCTCACCTCCAATGTTTCCCGGTTATACCGCTTACCATGGCATTCCTCGCAGGGCACCTGCACATCTGGCAGGAAATTCATTTCAATCACCTTCATGCCCCCACCCTGACAAGTTTCACAGCGTCCGCCCTTCACATTGAAAGAAAATCGGCCGGGTTTATACCCGCGGATTTTGGCTTCCGGCAACTGCACAAACAAGTTCCGGATGTCTGAAAATACACCTGTATAGGTAGAAGGGTTCGATCTTGGTGTGCGCCCAATAGGTGCCTGATCGATCTCAATGACCTTATCAATCTCCTTCAGCCCATTGATCTTTTCGTAAGGCAAAGGATGTTTCTTGGCCCTGAAAAAATGATGGTTCAATATCGGATACAGCGTCTCTGTGATCAGACTGGACTTCCCGCTTCCCGACACTCCCGTTACGGAGATAAACTTACCCAATGGAAAATCTACCGAAACCTCCTTCAGGTTATGTCCGCTGGCTTTGATGATCGACAGCTTATGTCCGTTGCCTTTTCTCCGCTGCGCGGGAATCTCTATCTTTTTCTTGCCGTTCAGATAAGCGGCCGTCAGTGTATCTGATTTAAGGATCTGCGCCGGAGTACCTTCTGCCACCACAAGTCCGCCATGCACACCCGCAGAGGGTCCAATATCTAATACATAGTCGGCCTCCAGGATCATATCCTTATCATGCTCTACCACCAGTACGGTATTGCCCAGGTCGCGCAGGTTTTTTAAAGCCCCGATCAGGCGCTCATTATCTCTTTGATGGAGACCGATGCTCGGCTCATCCAATATATACATCACGTTCATCAGTTGCGAGCCGATCTGCGTAGCCAAGCGGATACGCTGCGCTTCACCACCGGATAAAGTCCGGGCCGTCCTGTCGAGCGACAAATAATTCAAGCCCACATCACTCAGAAAACCCAACCTGGCCCTGATCTCTTTCAATATTTCCTTAGCAATGGCATTTTGACGTTCGGTCAACCGGCTCTCCAGATCTACATACCAGCTTTTCAGGCTGCTGATGTCCATCTCGGCCAGTTCAAAAATATTCTTGCCGTCGATCTTAAAATGCAGACTTTCCTTTTTCAACCGCGCACCGTTACATACCGGACAAGTCTTCAGCTTTCTGAAAGACTCCATATCCTCTGTCGCTCCCTCTCCCTTACGCTCCTGCTGTTCCTCCAGCAGTTTGATGATCCCATCAAAAGTGATCTGGTAATTCTGTACGTTCCACTTGTTGTATTCAACTGCCACAGAAAGCAATTCGTGCGAGCCGTTCAGCAGAAGATTGATGTTCTCCTCACCCAGTTTCTCTATCGGTGTAGACAGCGAAAAATTATATTTCTTGGCCAGTGCTTTCAAGACCTGGAACATCCAGATGTCCCGATATTCGCCCAATGGCGCCAATCCGCCGTTCAGAATGCTGAGCTTAGGGTTTGGGATCACTGAATCCCTGTCGATCACAAAAATATAACCCAATCCATCGCAATTCTCACAGGCACCATACGGTGAATTGAAAGAAAAGCTGTTGGGTTGGGGTTCGTCATAGGAAATACCGGTCGTCGGGCACATCAGAAAGCGGCTGAAATGCGACACATTATTTGCTTTATCGCTGATCTTAATGATTCCTTTACCCAGCCGCATAGCAGTTTGCAGAGAATCCAGCAAACGTTTATGGTCTTTGTCGTCCACCACCAGGCGGTCTACGACGATCTCAATATCATGGATCTTATAGCGGTCTACCTGCATTTTGGGACTCAGATCCTGGATCTCCCCGTCTACTCTCACCTTTAGATAGCCCTGTTTTCTGATCTGTTCAAAGAGTTCCCGGTAATGCCCTTTACGGCCTTTGACCACTGGGGCCAGGATATTTACCGCAACGCCGTTATATTTCTTATAAATATTACTGAGGATCTGGTCTTCCGTCATCCTTTCCATGCGTTCGCCGGTATTGTACGAATATGCATCCCCGGAACGGGCATACAATAAGCGCATGAAATCATAGATCTCGGTGATCGTACCCACCGTAGAGCGGGGGTTTTTACTGGTGGTCTTTTGCTCGATGGCGATCACCGGGCTCAACCCCGATACCTTATCTACATCGGGGCGCTCCATCCCCCCCATAAACTGGCGGGAATAGGCACTAAAAGTCTCCATATACCGCCTTTGTCCCTCGGCATAAATGGTATCAAAAGCCAGGGAAGACTTGCCACTGCCACTCAGTCCGGTAATGACCACCAACTGGTTGCGTGGAAAAGAAACATCTATATTTTTAAGATTGTGTACCCGGGCACCATAAACTTCAACATCTTTTTGTTCGCCAAGGTCGACGGTTTTATTACTCATATATGTATAGAAACGATAGAAATTCCAATTGTGTTAAGATAGCAAAATTGCGGCCACAAAAATGCTAAAAATTTTATCAAAACTGAAAATATAGGCACTCTCTTACAAAGATTTACCAAACTATGTTTGTTCCGTTTTCCGTCGGATGTGCAGTACAGACCAACACTCTTCCAGCTTCTATTTCATCATCCATCAGCACCTGGTTGTAGTCCATACGCACCCCGCCTGCTGTACAGGTTGCCGTACAAGTACTGCACAAGCCTGCCTTACAACTGTAAGGCAGCCTGATCCCCTTTTCCAGTGCCGCATTCAGAATTGTCTTGGTATAGGGTACTTCCAAAGCATATTGCTTCCCCTGAAAATCTAAGGTAACCGCATAGGTATTGGTGTCTGCAGCTGCCTTCTCGGTCATGTCGTCATCGTCCGCCTCATCTTCCGGCAATACAAAAGTTTCCCTTTTGATCTGGCTGATGTCAAAGCCCATCTCTAATAGCTTGATGCGACAAGTAACCATATAGTCCATTGGCCCACAGGTATAAAACAAGGCGTCTGATCTGTCAAACGACATATCCTCCTTTACGATTTTATCGATCAGAAATACGTTTAAACGCGCCATCAACAGGTTTTTAGACTGACTGGACACATAAATAATCTTAAATCTGTTCAGGTGCTGCTCCTGCAAGACCTCCAGTTCGCCATAAAACAAAGTTTCATCTACAGATCTGCTGCTGTAGATCAATACAATTTTCGAGTACTTTTCCTTTAAGAGCGCCGTCTTCAGGATAGAGAAAAGCGGCGTAATGCCCACTCCCGCAGCAAAAAGAAAAACAGTTCTGCGGACTTCCGGATCAGGAAGGTAAGTAAACAGTCCGTTGGGGCCTGTAGCCATCAGCTCATCGCCTACCCTCGTATTGTGGTGCAACAACCGGGATATTTCTCCATTCTCTACCCTTTTAATGACTATAGACAGCGGCTCATTCGCATCCGGAGAGCTGCAAAGCGAATAAGAGCGCCTCAGTTCACGGCCGCGGACATGAAAAACAAGGGTAAGAAACTGTCCGGCGGCATAAAATTCCTGAGGCACTTTGACAGGAGTGCCGTCTGCACCGAGCAGGTCAAACACCAAAATCACGGTCTCTCCCGGGCCATATTGTATATTGGCGACACGAAGCTTGATCAATTCCATGCGGGATAAAATAGGTATTTTCTCTATAATACCCAAGTTAAACAAAGACACTGGCGGAAAAGTGGCAATTTGTCGTATAATGGAAAAGCACGGCTGGCCCAAAAGGACCAGCGCACGCTTTCATTACTAACTATCACCCTAAATTATTCTCTCAATAGTGACTCACCGGAAACACGCCAAAGGCATTCTCATCAAAGTTCGTCTCATATTCTTCAAATTATATATCCTCATCTCTAAACAACAACACCCTTTTTCCTTCAGCATTTACCCTGTAAAAGTTATTCCCTTCAATCAGCAAAGCCTCACTCTTACCACTGGCATGTTTGGTGTCAGTATTGATTACTTTACCACCATAATGGATACTAATCGTATCTGCTACTATGGTATGCCCTGTCACAATATGTTTGACATCAAATTCACGAAGAATGCTATCAACTCCGGTTTCTGTGATTTTTGATTTTGGATCATAGTACCCCCTGTACCAAAACGGGCCAACTTTGCTGCTCATAATGACATTAGTATTCACATCCTTATAATCATCCTGTCTGTTTGCATAATTTGGCCTGGCCAGTTGATTAATGTCTGCAATCGAGATTTTCAATTTGCTCATTTCGGCTGAAATACCACCATGTGTAAACAACATATCACCAATCTTTTCGACAATGTTTTTAGTTCTTAACCACCTGCCCAACTCACTATCCTCATTGTACAATTGTACTAATGTTTTACCCATCAGCTTAGCATTCTCTTTGTATTTGTCTTCCACATATCGATGATCGCCTTGCAAATTCATGATCTCATGGTTGCCCAATATAAAATGTACATACCCACCCGCTGTCTTTGCTTTTTCTTCAAGCATGTACACCAGCCACAAGCATTCCGTAACCTGATTCCCCCTATCAAACATGTCCCCTGCAAATACCAAATGGCCTTTTCCAAAAATCCACTTCAGATTATCATCAATGATCTTATTGCTTTGTAGCAGTTTCCTGAACGCGGCAAAGTTCCCTTCGATGTCTGATAAAACAAATAATTTCTCCGGTTTACCAACAGCCACAGCTTGCTCCAATGTTAACTTTTCTTTAAGCTGAACAGGAAAAGTTTTTCGTGAATCGTCTGTCTGGGTGGTGAGATTTACATTGTTCTTAACCGCATACTTCTGTTCAACTAATTTTGAAGAAAAAAAGCTGTTGGCAGTTATGCCCTCTTTTCCATAAAACACGTAAGGACCATCATTCATAAGAGGTAACTGCTCATAAATTTTACTCATCAATGCCTTGCCGTCATCATTTCTAGGATCCGGCAGTGTATTAGGAAGTCGTTCCAAGGTTTTTTCTTCACCACGATTGCCATAAAATTCGCCGTTATATAAAAACCTGCCTTCTCTATCCAGTAAAAAAAACTGTGGATAAGCACTAACACCGTAATAACGAAGTACAGGATGATCCGTGCCCAATCCGTTGGTATATAAATTTATGATGTCTTTTATCTGATATTTTACTGTTGACAAGCTATTCTTCCATGCCATTTTATCTTTTTCAATGGATATATTGACCAGTACTACATTAGGATTATTATCAAATGTTTGTCGTATCTTGCCTAATACTTCTATGATCTGTGTATTTGGTTTAGTAGTATTTAAGAAACTCATTAATACCAATTTCCCTCTAAACTGCTCTTTATTGATTAGTTTTCCATTGATATCTTCCAAAGAAAATCCGGGAGCTTTCTTTCCCATAGTTGTTACCCACTGCCTTATCCATCGCTCATAATCTTTTACATACGCCTTATACTCAGGATAACCGTGCATCGCATAAAATTCTAATAACAACTGCTCTATTTCAGGATTGCTACCATCTTTTAGGGTATGTTCTTTTAATCCCTGACTAGTGACAAGATAAGATAGGCATTCTTGCAACGTCCTGTCCCTATATAACTTCTTAGCCATATTGGCATACAACAATTTTCTTTTGGATCCGATCAAATCAGGATGTTGAATATTGAAATTGTATTTTCTTTGCACTGATTTTCTTGCAAAGTCATAGAAATAGTAGCGATTATTAATTTTTCCACTGTAAGCATGCAGCCATTGGGCGTATTTATTAATTACCGTTAAATCAAAAATTGCACTTAGTTGGTCTCCTGGTACCTTTTCATATAACAGCCGGGCTTGAAGCGCCCCGAATTTCATCCCTCTCTCGTATTCAATATTTTCAATAATCCCAGCTTTTAAGTAATCGTATGCCACTGGATTGAGCTTACCTTTATGGATTTCCAACACTTCGTCCATAACTTTCAACCTGGCATTCAAATAACTAACCCATGCCTTATAATCCGAAAGAGAATCAGTACTGTCAAAATCGGCATTTTTGGGTACACGTAGCAAAGCTTCTTTTACCTGTATTTCCTGCAACATTTTGAATTTATCGGCATTTCTTCCGGAATAAACAGGATAAACATTTTTCACATTCTTAAAATCGATATGAGCGCTATCTCCGGGTTCAAAAAAATGGATAATACTCTTTTTCCCCACTACCGAGCGTAAGTCTACTATCAGCGGTGTAACACTTTTTAGAGTCCATTTTGCTAAATTCCCCACAAGCTCCGGCTTCGCAACTATAATATTAGGGCGTGCCGCGTAATCAAATTCCCAGTGGCTAATTTGGATGTCATCCTTTATGAAACCAATGGGTAATTCTATCTCAATGACAATTCTGGCTTCTTTCTCGTCAGCTAAGTGCTGCGCTTTAAGATGATTGGAAAACAGACATAATCCAACAAGCAGCATCAACAATGATCTGTAATTCATTTTCTAAAATTTTAATTTTTTTTATTTTCTAGTAGTCTTTGTTTTGCTCAAGACCTGAAACCTTTACATCCAGGACAGGAATTGGCGCAATTGCCTTATTACTCGGATAAGGCAGACTTTGCGATTCAACGGTTAATGCATCACTTCTGCTCACTCCTTTTTTCCATCTCAACAAGTCGAACATTCTTAACCCCTCAAAGGCAAGTTCTTTCCTGCGCTCCTTGTAAATAGCATCCAATAAAGCTGCACCACTTGTTGCGGTCGCAGCAGCTGCAGGATTAGCCCTTTTACGGATTGCATCCAGATAAAAGCACGCACTATCTACATTGTTTAAATGGGCATAAGCTTCCGCCGCTGTCAAATACATTTCCGAAGAACGGATAATCGTGTGATAATAAGAAAGGTATATAGGTGAGATTCCAGCTACAACACCTTCCGGAAATTTAACGATATTCCAGTTACCTGAGGTTGGCGATGTTACCCAGAATTTTCTTATATCATTTGGATCTTCATTTAAAAGGACAGCAATATCTGCAGTAGCACGAAACTGGATAGTGCCTTTAAAACGAGCAGCAGCAAAACTTGTAGTATAACCATTAAGGGCACTGTTACTAGGGGGTAGTTGAAATAAAGCTTCAGTTTCTGATGGGGTAAATAATTTGGCTGGATAATTATTTATCATAATCGGTACCGCCGTACCCACCTGCCGGGCGAGATTCTTTGCTGAAACCCAATCTCCTTTAAATAAATAAATCCTTGCCAATAAAGCTAATGCTGCATTTCTACTAATAGTGATAGTAGTTAAAGAAGTGGGAGGCAATAACGCAATGGATTTTTCCAGGTCTGAAATCATGTTCGCATAAACCTCGGCCACTGTATTTCGTCCCTTTACTGGATCTGTCCAGTTCGATGAGGTAACATAGGTAATACCTGGATGTGAACCATCCGCAGTAAAATTATAGGGTTGCGCAAAGAAGTTCACCAGCATGAAATGACTCAATGCCCTTATTGCATAAGCCTGTCCTTTCATTGCGTCAGCTTTTAATTGGTTCTCGTTTCGATATTCTCCTGCCTTTTCAAGTACAAAATTTGCATCCCGAATAATTAGGTACCCGTTATAAGAAAGCCCATTGCAGTTATTGCTAATAGTGGCTGTCTCATCTGCTTTTTGATTCCAACTATAATGAACAATTAATCTGGAAGCGGCTGGTTTTATATTGTCAGCAATCAATTCAGGGTAGATGACATAATCGGCACCAAATAGCGAAGCACCTAGTGAGGTGTAAATTCCGTTTAGGTATTCATCTGTTGTTCCAAGATCTTTAACATAGTCTTGTCTCGTTAACATCCTTCCTTTGTTTATGTCGTCTAGGAAAGATTTTTTACAAGATATAATGGTGACAATTAGTATGATGATTATGAAATAATATCTTATATGTCTCATATTTTTTTTTTAAAAACTCACATTTAAACCTACAGAAAAAGAACGCTGGATAGGATAAGCCCTATCTGTATTTCCTGATGCACTTGCATTGTCCGGATCTGGACCAGAATAAGGTGTAAATAACGCCAGGTTATTACCCTGCAAAAAAACATTAACAGAGTTTAATCCCCATCGGTTAATTAATGAACTCGGAAAACGGTAATTTAAATTTACATTTTGTAACCTGATATAATCTCCTCTACTCAAATAACGTGTAGAAAGCGCAAATCCTCGATCCGTGGAATTATTTAATAATCGTCTTGGATTAACAGCTATATCTCCTGATGCCTTCCAATAATTCAGCGCCTGTTTCATTTGATTGCTATAAGGCTCAGCACCATCACTTAACAACTGCGCAGCCGTACCATTATACGCCCTAGCACCGTAATTGTAATAGAACATAAATGAAAGACCAAATCCTTTATAGCTAAATGAGTTATTTACCGTACCAAAGCCATCAGGCTGTGGCTTACCTACAAATTCACTTTTTGCTGCGCCAAGGTGATCGCTGGTTAGTCCGCCATTCGCATCCAACCATTGAGGCTTTCCATCAACAGGGTTTACCCCTGCCCACACAGGCATATAAAAGGAATTGAAATTTCTGCCTTCTTCATTTGCTAAATAACCAGATGACAATGCAACCAATGGAACATAAGCTTTGACGAGTACATTTTTATTCGTGCTCCAATTGGCACTTAAGTTCCAGTTGAAATTTTTATTCCGAATCAACGTACTAACAAGCAAAAGTTCTACCCCACTGTTTTTCATATTCCCAATATTGGTAGGAACGGACTGAAACCCTGTTAAAGAAGGTAAATTGGTCTGATAGATCAATCCCTTGGTTAGTTTATTATAAAGATCTGCAGTTAGACTTATCCGTTCATTAAACAGTTTGATTTCCAAACCTGCGTCCCAGGTAAAAGTTTCCTCCCATTGAATGTTAGGGTTGCCAATTGTCGAATGCAATACTGCCTGATTACCGAAAAACTTCCTTAATGACAGACCTTCAAAACGGAAAGCACTATTTAGTGCTCCTGAGCTTCCGGCAGCTCCCATACTGCCCCTGATCTTCAAATAATCCAACCAAGAGGTTGTATGAGTTTTAATCATTTTCTCTTCTGTAACTATCCATCCCGCTCCTGCTGACCAATAGGTTCCCCATTGATGTTGATCACCGAAGCTCGACGAACCGTCCTTTCGAATACTTCCCGAAAGAAAATACTTGTTCTCATATCCGTAGTTAGCCTGTCCAAAAATAGAGAGCAGAGTTTCCCTACTACTATTTCCTGTGATCCTGCTCATGGTGTAACCTGAACTGTTTAGCTGGTCATAATAAGGTGAGGTAGATGCTGTACCATTGGCTTCTGCACCAAGTTGTTTAGCCGTAATAATCCTGGCTTCCTGTGCGATTAATAAGTTTATTGAATGTATGTTTCTAAAAATTCTGCTAAAGCTTACAGAATTAGTATTTATCACACTTGTTCTGCGATCATCCTTTTCTTTAATACTGGGTAACGCTCCGCTCAAAACATTGTAAAACCGAGGATCACTCTTCTGTTTCAGCTCCGCCAGCATATAGTCAACTCCCAAATCACTCTTAAGTATTATACTTGGAATTGGCCGGAGTTCCGCATAAAACTTACTCAGTCCCCTATAGCTGGCATTTTTATCTATATTGTACGCTGCTTTAGCAACAGGATTTACGACTATACTTGATAGACCAAGTGGATACAAAAACATATAATTTCCATCCTCCAACCGAACAGGATACAACGGTGACATTCCCAATTCAACCTCTCCATTAGCTCCTGTTTGCTGGATGTTGTAAGATAATGTAGTATTAGTACCCAATTTTAGCTTTTTCGAAGGCTGCCCTGCAAAATTAAAACGCATAGATTTACGATCATAGCCTGTATTTGGCACCGTCCCATTCTCTTTGGTATATTCAAAGCTCAGGTAAAAATTGTTTTTTTCATTCCCTCCAGACATACTTATATTATTGGAAATTGTGTTGGCATTTCTGGTAAATAGTTCCTTTTCCCAATCTGGAGCAGAATAAAAACTACCATCTGAACGAGTTGGAAACTTTGATTTTAGATCAGAAAGTATATCCATATCTGTCCATGGCGTTGAAATTCCTCCAATTACTCTTGGCGTATTCTTGTAAGTTTCGTATAATAATTGAAGGTATTCTTCTTGGTTCAACATTTCAAGTTTGCTTTCCGGTCTTGAGGAAAAGCCTGTTTGATGGCTAAAAGTGAAAATCGTTTTACCAGTCTTACCCGTTTTAGTTGTCACCAGAATTACACCATTACTGGCCTTCGACCCATACAAAGCAATTGCGGCAGCGTCCTTAAGTATAGAAATGGTCTCGATATCCGATGGATTAATCTGAGCGAGTGGATTAGTTGTTGGAGTTTCACCGCTTCCCTGAACATATGTAAAACCTTCTTGAGAAACCGGAATACCATCTATTACTATCAAAGGATTTCTAAAGGTACCCCCGAAGCTTGCATCATCTCCTGTTGAAATCCCCCTCAATACCATGCTTGCTACACCACCGCCGGGCTGTCCTGTTCCCTGAGTAATCTGCAAGCCAGGTACCAGTCCCTGTAAAGCCTTATCAAAAGATCGATAAGGCAAATTTGCAATCTGTTCCCCTTTTATTACAGTAACCGCCCCCGTCAAAGCCTGTTGCGTAGTTTTACCATAAGCCACTACCACCTCTTCTAACTCCTTAGATAAAACCTCCATCCGCACACCACCAAACTTCCCTTTAGCAGGTAATTCCAATGTCTTATATCCAACCATCCTAAGCTCAATCACCACATCATCATCCACACCAGCCAGATAAAACTTTCCTGAATTATCCGTAAAAGTCGCTTTACTAGAACCCTTCACCCTCACCGTTACTCCGGCCAGCGGTTGCCCCTTCTCATCCAATACCAACCCAGAAATATCAATAGGAGGAGTAAGAGCATCCGCCACCCTATCCAGAAAGGAAGGCTCTTTCTCCTTAATCAACACCGTCCGGTCATCAATCTCAAACGTCAGCGTCTGGTCCTTCAAAGTCGTCCTGAGCACCTCCAGCAGAGGTGTATTCCTGAAATTCACATCCTGTGGCTCAACACCCTTGATTTTATTCGAAGACACCAGAACATTGTATCCGGTTTGCAGCCTGATCTCTTTAACAATCTGCTCAAAGCTTGCGTTCTTCTGTTTAAAAGTTATGTTCTGTGCGAGCCCCGATGCGCTTACATGCAAGATAGTAGCCAATAATAAAACTGTGGTGAGCCTCATAACAAGCAAGATTTTATTAATGTAGCCCTGCGGCGTACAAAAAAGTGAGTATAATTTTTTATACATTCTTCATTTGATTTCGACAACACTTAGCGGGCAAATGAAGGCCCTTCAACATTGCATAGCTGCGCAATATTGCCTAAGTTTGTTTGTCTGGTTTAACATTAAAACTGGTTCTCAAATCATTTTTTACCGATTCTTCGGAAGGTAAAACCGGATCATTGAGTGGAGGCGCCGCAAACGCTTCCGCTCTTTTTCTCTATGTTCCCCTATTGGTTGGTTTGGTTATGTTACTTTCTGTTTCGTTTTTCCTGGTTTAAACGGTTTATATTTATTTGTCTGTGTTCGATTTTTTAACCACAATAATCTTCTTACCCTCAATGCGGAACTTTACATCACCCGTGATTTCCAGCATCTGCAATACCTTCGATACATTACTGTATCTGGTAATACTGCCCAGATAAGATTCTCCAATTGGCGCAACAGAAGGATACACAACATCCACATCATACCAGCGGGATATCTTACGCATTACACTTTCCAGCGGCTCATTATTGAAAAGAAAATATCCGTTCTTCCAGGCCGTAGCCTCCTCAGTATCTACTTTATTCACGCTGATTTTTTCAGCCCCCCTGTGGATAGCAGCTTGCTGACCCGGACTTAGCAAAGCAGAACTACCGTGGTAAATTACTCGTGCACTACCCTCTATCAGAGTGGTTTTCATTATCGCTTCATCATCGTAAGCATTGATATTGAATTCCGTGCCCAGATCTTCTATCATCTGATCTTTCACATCCACCCTGAAAGGCTGATCTGCATTGTGCACCACCTGAAAATAAACCTGTCCGGTCATTTTCACCCTACGTTCCTTTTTGCCGAAAGCTACCGGATAGGTAATGGATGACTCAGCGTCCAATGTCGCTATGGTCCCGTCTGCAAGTGTTAGGGTATATTTTCCGGCCCTCGGCGTATTCATCGTGTTGTAAACCAAAGCTTCAGATGAAATCCCCGCGGAATAAATCACCTGTCCATCACCAGTTTTTCGGATATTTATTTGTTGCTCTAATGCCAGTATTCCATTCTTTGCATCGCTCAGGTTGATCACCTCTCCATTAGCCAGAGTTAGCATTGCAGCGTTTTTGCCCGGTGCAATATCATTCACCACCTGCGACGAACCGGGGGAAACAACCTCTTGATGGGAACCCGAAAAACCAGCCTTATCTGAATAAAACCAAAGCCCCGCTCCCGCCACAAGCAATATCAATGCCGCCACAGCCACTCTGCCGTAAGGAAACAACTTTTTAACAGGTTTAGGTCGTACAGCGCCCCACATAAGAGCACCTGCTTTCAGATAATCGTAATCGATATTTTCTGGCTTGCCCGGCAATTTCTGTGCATGGCTGTTGTACCAGGTTTCAATCTGTTGGTCTTCCTCGTCACTGGTTTTGCCGGCAAGGTATCTCTCAATCAGTTCTCTTTCGTCTTTAAACTCCATATGCAACACCTGTGTAAGGATTCATATGCTTAAGACGAATAGCTACAGCACCAGTTGTATACCAGCATAAAAAATTTTAATTATATGTGTAAATAACATCTATCAAAAGATGTAAACTACACTTATAAAAATGGGAAGAAACTGGAGAAAAGATGAGGGCCCAGTTTCACCTTCAGTTCCTTGATAGCATTATTCATTTGTGTCTTAACAGTAAGCTCAGAAATGCCCATTTCTGCAGCAATCTCCTTATAGCTGAGGTGTTTCTTACGCCTGAGCTCAAAAACTTCACGCATACGCACTGGCAGTAAAGAAATCTCACGTTCTATAATCTCCGACAGCTCCCTGGTCCTGACCAGATGATCTGTAGTATCCTCTTTGTCCAATGCAAAATCTTTTAGCGAGGCCAGATGCATTTCCATGACCTTTTTCCTCTTATACAGATCAAGGATCTTATTTCTGACCGCAGCGTATAAAAATGAAGAAAGCGAGCCAGTAAGATTGATCACTTCACCTTTATTCCAGATCATCAGGAAAATATCCTGCACCACATCCCTTGCCTCCTCTTCTTGCTGAAGCATTTTCCAGGCATGACGGTACAACACCAGCCAGTAACGGTTATAAATTTCTTCATAAGCATGCTCATCCTTACTTTTAAGAAGGGAATAAAGTTCCTGATCTGTATTTGTGCCGTAAGTAACCATATCGTCTGACTATCCTACCTAATTATAAGCAATATACCACAAATCTCTATATAATTTCAGCAACAAGCCATACAAACAATAGATTATATTTATGTTAACAAAATTTATGTGACAGCCAGAGCAATTACGAAATAGAGTACATCAGATTGGGAATTATAAGCATATAGTCGTTTCTTTATCTTTAGTTAACATAATAAAAATATCATTCCCCGTTCTTTGTTGCCTCGACCTTTTTCATATCATCTTCAATTTCAAATCCCAAAATGAACAAATCTATCATCCTTTTTCTGTTTACTATATGCTCTTTTATCCTTACTCAAAAGGCATTTGCCCAGCTAGATACGCTCCAGCGTACTGTTCCCGAAAGAAAAAACAGCCCGGAACAGATGAAAAAGCCGTATGTTATTCTCATTTCCGCTGATGGTTTTAGGTGGGACTATGCCGAAAAGTACCAGGCCAAAAACCTATTGGAATTTGCTAACAGCGGCGTAAAGGCCGAATCGATGTTACCTTCCTTCCCGGCTTCTACCGTGGCCAATCACTTTACCATAGTAAGCGGACTTTATCCTTCCCATGCCGGGATTGTTGGCAATACCTTCTATGACCCCGCAAGAAAAGAAATGTTCAAAGGATCTGACGGCTCCTGGTTCCCCAAAGAACCGATCTGGGTGAGCGCTGAAAAGCAGGGCATGCTTACCGCCAGTCTCTACTACATCAATATGCAGGCGCCTATCCAGGGTGTCCGTTCCAGCTATTATTTCGCTCCACACCCCACCCGAAAAATTTCTTCTGAAGATCGCGTAAAAGTCATCAAAGACTGGTTAACGCTCCCGGCAGAAAAACGCCCGCACTTCATCGCATCACATTTGCCTGAAGCAGATCATGCGGGTCATAGGCACGGGCCCGACTCCAAAGAAACTGAAGAAACAGTTCATGAAATTGACAGGCTCATGGGCATGCTTACCGCGGCTGTACGGGAAACAGGCCTGCCGGTCAACATCATTTTCGTATCTGATCATGGCATGTTTAACGTAGACCGCGAGCATCCGCTCTCCATTCCATCTTCCATCAGCAAAGAAAAATTTGTAATCATATCACAAGGCAATTATGTCAACCTGCATGCCAAAGATAAGGCCGATATTCTGCCAATGTATGAAGCGCTGAAAGCCGAAAAAGTACCCGGATATCGTGTATCCCTAAAAAAAGATCTTCCTGCCAATATGCGTTTTGGACCGTCTGACGACACCTACAACCGGGTTGGCGACATCCTCCTTTTGGCAGATTTCCCAAAAGTATTCTCCCCAAAACCTCCGCACGGGGCACATGGCTTTAGCCCATACGAGCACAAAGATATTCACGCCACCTTTTTCGCATGGGGACCGGCATTTAAACCACAAACTAAAATCCCAGCCTTCGAAAACATCGAAGTATACGATCTGATGACTAAAATACTGGGGATCACTGCCCAGCCCAATGATGGAAAAGGAATTCTTGCCAAACAAATTTTAAAATAAGACTATGAAATCTTACAATACTCTATTCCTGTTAATGGTCTGTTGCTTCAGCGCATTTGGCCAGTCAGACGAGCTACAGAAACGCATCCCCGGTAGAAAAAACAAAACTGAAAGCTACAAAAAGCCATACATCGTTATTATTTCTGCTGACGGGTTCCGATACGATTATGCCGAGAAATACCAGGCTAAAAACCTGTTGAGACTAGCTGCTTCCGGTGTAAAAGCCGAATCCATGATCCCAGCCTTTCCTACTGTGACCCGCCCCAACCATTTTGCCATCATGAGCGGCCTGCATCCCGCCCACTCCGGCATCACTGGAAACGGCTTCTATGACGGCAACAAAAAAGCAGTATGGGTGGATAGTGACCCCAGTTTCATGAAAACAGAACCCATTTGGGTAACGCTTGAAAAGCAGGACATACTTACCGCGAGCATCTTTTGGCCAAACGCCATCATCCCGATTCAAGGCATACTGCCCACTTATAATTACAACCGCCCTATTAAGGGCGTGCCTGCACCCAGTATGAAAGACCGCATAGCTGCCTTAAAAGACTGGCTGGCCATGCCAGATGAGACGCGTCCGCACTTTATCTCCATTTATCTCGGCGCCACTGACCATGAAGGCCATCGCCATGGACCGGCTTCAGCGGAAGTGATCGAAGCCATTCACGCAGCCGACGACATCGTCGGGAAGCTGGACGAGGTAGCTAAAGCATCCGGGCTGCCTGTGAACTTTCTTTTTGTTTCCGATCACGGGATGTCTGCCGTAGACCCCACTCCCGTCACCTTCCCCGCCCTGGCAGCAGATACCAGCAAATTCATCGTCTTCCGCGCTGGGGGACTGGTCAATGTCTATGCTAAAAATCCCGCCGACATCCTTCCAACCTATAATGCCATCAAAGCGATCCAGCAAAACGACTATGACGTCTACCTGAAAAAAGACGCTCCTGCAGACTGGCATTACGGAACTAAAGATGACCGCTACAACAGGGTTGGCGACATCATGCTCATGACCAGGTATCCTAAAGTTTTCGGCCCAAGAAAGCCGCAGGCCGGAACACATGGTTTCCTGCCCTCTCAAAAAGAAATGCATTCTGCTTTCTACGCCTGGGGGCCAGCATTTAAACCAGGAATTAAAATTCCATCTTTTGAAAACCTGGAAGTATATGAATTAATGACAAAGATATTAGGTATCAAAGCCCTGCCTAATGACGGCAAGGGAAAGCTGGCCAAACAAATTTTAAAGTAGTTTTTAAATCTCGCTTGAGCTACAGTAGTAATCGTATATGAAGATACTGCTGTAGCAGGGAGAGACTTATAAAACTCTATATAATTTCAACAACAAACCGCAACTCCGGCAGATTATATTTATGTTAAGCCGGTATTTCCAAACGGCCTAGATATTGACTATTGGATTGAGAACTGCGGTCGTCAGCCAGGAAACCTACATAAATATCAACATTTTTTCCTCTGAAATCCCCATCAATTTCAAGGCTCATTGTGCCATGTTTTCGGTAGGCACCATCAAAGATGACTTTCTTGGTTTTAAAGCCTTCCATTTCATAAGCCAAAACCAATAATTGGTCTGCTTGTCTCTCATAAAGAACATCTGTTGCGTCCCAGGTAATTTTGATCTGATTTGGTGCTTCAAAAACAGCTACAGGATCGATTGCCTGCTCTAAATCACCCCCGCTGATCTTCACTTTGGCAGGATCTATATACGAACCTGCATCGTCAGTCACCAATGCTTCTTTCCTTATATAGGAGACCGCACCTCTAAAACCTCCTGTTTTTGTATAATATTTATGAAAGCCTACTTTGACCAGGCCCTTAATTGGCTTCAGATATTCCTGTACTATTTTAAACTTAGCCTGATTGATGATCTCCTTCTCCGTCATTGCTTTTGGTCTGGAAGACAAGCTTCTCATAAAACTTTCCCCATTGACCACATATCCTACGACGGTGCCCACCTTTCCTACGAATGCACCTAAAATACCATTTATTGCTCTTGCCATAATTTAATTTTTATAATCCTTTACTGTAAACGCCAACTGGCAAATATTTCCAGGGCATGTTAAAATTAATTTAAATATATATAATAATTTCACAAGTATCTAATAATACTTAAATTATGTATATGACCCTGTTAGCACCCTGTTTGTACCCTGTTATTACCTAATAAGAATATTGTATATTAATTAGACGACCTGAACCTTTTGTTTCGATGAATGCAAGGCTAACAAGAGAAATTTTTGAAAATTTATTAACTCAAAAAATCGTGCTAATTCAGCCCCATTTTTACTTTTAAAAGTTACCAGAATTCAGATTTTTTCAGGCCTGAAAGATGGGCGTTTAACTTCCGCTTTTTTAGGTGCTAAAAACCCCGTTTCTATAAAAGCTTGATAATTAACCAAATATATCGTATGTTTGCAGCCGTTTACTATTGTTAACCAAAAAAAGGAGGAAAATGATAAAGAAACACATAATAACATGTACGGTAATAATTGCATTACTGGTTATGGCAAAAGTGTTCGCTTACAACATGCCCCAAGCAAATGAAAGTCTTTTAAATAATGATAATTCGGTAGCGTCGACTACACTAAAAACGACAAAAACAACAGAGCCTGTCTCTTTAAAAACAGTGTATGATTTTGCGGAAGAAGCCTTACCGGTAGGCGACAAAAAAGTAGCCCGCAAAATGAAAAAAGTTCTAGCTACACATACCTATCGGAATTTGCAAACCAACCGTTTGCACAGAAAAGCGGCAGAGTGGTTCCCTATTATCGAACCCATCCTTGCGGCATATGGAATACCTGACGACTTCAAATATGTTCCTTTAGTGGAATCTGGTTTGAAAGATGGTGTATCTCCTAAAGGCGCAGCCGGTTACTGGCAGTTTATGCCCGCTACAGCGAGAATGTATGGCTTAAAAGTAAATTCCAAAGTGGATGAACGCAAAAACCTGCGGAAATCGACCATTGCGGCAGCGAAATACATCAAAGAGCTTCATGGAATTTTTGACAGCTGGACGATGGCTGCAGCGGCCTATAATGTTGGCGACGGACATATGAAAAAGCAAATCGACCGTCAGAAGCATGCCAACTATTTCAAAATGAAATTAAATAAGGAAACGGCTGGCTATGTCTATAAGTTGATTTCTATGAAAGAAATCATGGAAAACCCGGCAGGCTATGGCTATAAAGGAAGCCAATCAGTTTTGGCTTACCGTGCCGATCAGGATAGAAATATCGAATAAGCCAGCCTTTATATAAAGCGAAATAAAATAGTAAAAGACATTTGGGGAAGCCGTACTGAAATTTCAGTACGGCTTTTGTTTTGTTTATTAAAGCTCAGAGTATTGGACTACCGAATACTTTTTTTTGGGGCAGTAACACAACAATCTCATTAGTTGGACTGTTATAATTGTGAATGAGCTTAAATTTGCGTAAATTTGCACCCCCCACGTAAAATATGTGGTTAATAGCGTATCATGATAAAAAATAACAACAGGAACAGTCGGGATGACAAGTCCAAATCGGATAACCGGAGCACCTCAAGAAAGACAACAGGAGGCGAAGGAAGTTCATACAAAGGCAAGCCTAAGTCGGACGACAGGGAAGACAAAGGAAGACGGTCGGAAGGCCCGAAAGAATTCAAGCCAAGATCGGGAGATTTTAAGCCTAAATCGGAAGAAAGACCAAGATCAGCAAGAGGATCTTCTGATTTCAAACCGAGATCAGGTGAGTTCAAACCCAGAACATCAAAAGATTCTGGTGATTTTAAATCAAGACCCAGAAATGACGAGCGCTCCGGCGACGCCAAGCCATGGGAGAAAAAGACAGGCGACAGGCCTTTCAAAAAATCTGAAGACAGGCCATTCAGAAGTTCAGAAGACAGACCTTTTAGAAAATCGGACGATAAGCCTTTCAGGAAATTTGACGATAAAAAGGGTGATGGTGAAAAAAGACCATATGAAGGCCGTAAGCCTTTAGGAGAAAAATCCTTTGGCGAAAAGAAACCTTACAGTGATAAAAAGCCTTATGGCGATAAAAGAAGTGCTGGCCCGGGAACCGGAGGTGCAAGGGGCGCGGACAGCAGGCCTTTCAGAAAAAGAGAAGAAGGCAATGCCCGTCCGAGCTACAAAGACCGCACAAAAACATTTGATTTTTCAGAGAAACCTGCTTTAAGAAGCAGAAAGACTAAAGAAGTTGACGACGGATTGATCCGTCTGAACAGATATATATCCAATTCAGGGATTTGCAGCCGCCGTAAGGCCGATGAATTGATTGCCGCAGGCGTCGTTTCTGTAAACGGTGAGGTGATCTCAGAACTGGGACATAAAGTAGACCCGGCAAAAGATCAGATCCGCTACAACGGGGAACTGCTAAAAAGAGAAAAACGGGTTTATGTATTGCTCAATAAACCTAAAGATTATATTACAACCACTGAAGATCCTCAGGAACGCAGAACGGTTATGCAACTGGTAGAAAAAGCCAGCAGAGAACGCATCTATCCGGTGGGTAGATTGGACCGGAATACTACCGGCCTGTTGCTGATGACCAATGATGGAGACCTTGCAGACAAGCTGTCCCATCCTAAAAATGGAATCGCTAAAATTTACCAGGTGGAACTGAGCAGAAACTTAAGCCAGGGAGACCTCAACAAAATCCAGTTTGGTTTGGAGCTGGAAGACGGTCTGATTAAGCCCGACTCGGTATCTTATGTAGCAGGTGGTTCTAAAAAGGAAATCGGTATACAAATCCATAGCGGAAAAAACAGGATTGTCAGACGGATATTCGAACATCTGGGTTACGATGTAGTGAAACTGGACAGAGTTGTCTATGGCAATCTGACCAAGAAAGACCTGCCGAGGGGAAGATGGAGATACCTGGAAGAACATGAACTGATCCAGATCAAACATTTGATCAAGTAATCGTCCAACGATAAAGTATAGCACTGCGCGTTTAAGAATGCGTCTCCTATTTGATAATATCCTTAGGTTTGGGTAATTTACGCCTGACCATAAATTGATGTCGAATATGAAACGCATTCTTTCTTTTTTACTTATTTCTGCCTGCATGTACTGTTTTGTAGTCCCACTACAAAGCTTTGCGCAAAAAAACACGTACAACCTGATTGTTGGCACCTATACCAAACCGGGTAAGAGCGAAGGTATTTATGTGTATCGTTTCAACGCCAGCACCGGTGATTTTGAATATAAAACGGTCGTCAAGGGTGTAATCAATCCAAGTTTTCTGGCCTTAAGCAAAGACCATAAACGCGTATATGCGATTACAGAAACCCCTGAAGGGGGCACGCTGAATGCCTATCGCTTTGATGGCGGGAAGTCTGAGCTGACTTTTCTGGCAAGTTCGGAAAATAAACCGGGTGCCTGCCATGTTGCGGTCAACGACCGTCATGCTTTTACCGCCAGCTATGGAAAAGGGAGTCTTTCGGCTTTTGGCATTACACAGCCAGGAGGAGCGCCGACCGCTATGAAACAATTGATACAGCATACAGGCAGCGGTATAGACAAAAGGCAGCAAAGCGCCCATGCGCACCAGGTGCAGTTTACACCGGATGGAAAATACCTGACCTGCACAGACCTCGGAGAAGATAAAGTATACCTCTATAGCTACCACCCTGAACAAAAAGAGGAGATCCTCAAGGTGCACCAGGTCGTTCAGACTACACCCGGCAGCGGGCCGAGGCACCTGACCTTCAGTCCGAACGGCAAATTTGCCTACCTGGCCCAGGAGTTTACCGGGATCGTGGTGGCCTATAGCTATAAAGACGGAAACCTCAAAAAAATCCAGGAGATCGGCACTACGCCTGTGGGATTTGATGGAAAAATCGATGCGGCAGATATCCATGTGACTGCTGATGGGAAGTTTCTATACGAGAGCAACCGTGGCGATACGAATACCCTAACTGCATTTTCCATTGCTGCCGATGGCGAGCTTACTTTTGTAGAAACTGTAAGTACGCAGGGTAAAGGGCCGAGAAATTTTGCAATCGACCCGACCGACCGCTATGTGCTGGTTGGTCACCAATACACAAATGATATCGTGATCTTTGAACGGAATAAAAAAACCGGTACCCTAAAGGATACCGGTAAGAGAATTGACGTAGGTGCACCTGTGTGCCTGGTGTTTGCGCCGGTAAAATAACCTGTTGCTGTTGGGCAATGTCTTTTTACTTGTTTAAAGGCCAATAGCGACTGAGAGATTCTATTGTTCTTTGGAATGAAAGAGCATCTCACCGGACACCATTGTCTTTGACTGGTTATTGGCACTGACTGACAACCTCAAGACCGTTGCCCCACCCAGATCAAAATATTTTAACTTGATTTTATGCAGGCCTTTGGCCAGGGGAATGAGACCGGTTTTTTGGGTTGAACCATGTTCGAAATCATTGTCAACGACCAGTTCATCATCAACAAAGAGCACCGATCCGTCATCAGACTCCAGCGTGAAAGTATATACACCTGCTTCCTTCGCTTCTATAAATCCTTCATAAATAACGCCAAATTGTTCTGCGCCTTCCCTCTTAAACCTGGAAAGTGACAAATTGGGCGCTGTGCCTTTTGACGCGACCGCAGCGGCATCCAGCTCTTTAGTTTCTTTAAAAGCACCCTTCATAAAAGTATAACTGAGGCCCGGAGCGGCATTGGGGACATTCACAGCCGGGGAAAATGGTCTGTTGTACATCACCGTTCTGCTGGCAATGCTCCGTTTCCCAGTGGAGGTGATGACCACCGTCCGCAGTTCACGCTTCTCATTCAATGGTACCTGAAAAGTGAGCGGGGCCGTGTATTCCTTGTCTACTTCTGTCGGGACCCGTCCGTTTATGGTATAATATATCTTACTGCCCGGCATTGGGGATGACAGCGGAATGGTAAAGCGTTCACCGATCATGACGGTATCTGTCGGCTCGATGGCATCAGGCACCCTAAAGTTGATGCCTTTTTTTTCGAATGCGCTGAGCTGGGCTGGAACTGAAATATTCTTGAACCGATCGTAATCTTTATGGGCGGGATTTGTCCAGGCAATTTCTGAAAGGGCAAACATCCGTGGAAAAAGCATATACTGGATTCTGGCCGGTGAAGCGATAAATTCTGTCCAGAGATTGGCCTGTACCCCAATAATGTATTTCTTCTCTTCAGCATTTAGAGCCGCCGGAACGGGATCGTAAGCATATGTTTTTTTGATTGGGGAATTGTAGCCGATATTGACGGGTTCGAGGGGGGAACCACTATGGCTGTAATCGAAATACAGGCCATTTGTACTGGGCGTCATGATGACATTGTGTTTTTGGCGTGCCGAACTGATCCCGCCTTCCTCACCTCTCCAACTCATTACCGTGGCGTTTGGTGCCAGGCCACCGTCCAGTATTTCATCCCATCCGATGATGCTTTTGCCTTTGGTATTCAGGAATTTCTCTATACGCTGAATGAAATAGCTTTGCAGTCCATGTACATCCTTCAGATTGTGCTCTTTCATAAGATTCTGAGTATATGGTGATTCCTGCCAGGGCAGCAAATAAGCTTCATCGCCTCCGATATGGATATATTTACCCGGAAACAGGGCCGCTACTTCGGAAAGCACATCTTCCAGGAACTGGAAGGTTTCGGGCGAAGGGTTGTATAAATAATGATAGGCATTGGCGTCTTTGGAGTCCGCAGGTGTTTTGACTTTAAATTCGGGGTAAGAACGGAGGGCCGCAAAGCTATGGCCTGGCATTTCGATCTCCGGCACAATGGTAATAAATCTCTGTGCCGCGTAATTGACCACCTCTTTGATCTGTTCCTGTGTATAAAAGCCGCCGTAAGTCTCGCCATCCATCTGGTCTCTATTGAAACTCAGGAACAAGTCTTTTCGGAAGGCTCCGACACTGGTCAGTTTGGGGTACTTTTTAATCTCGATACGCCAGCCCTGATCGTCGACCAAATGCCAGTGAAAGGTATTCAGTTTATAAAAGGCCATCAGGTCAATTAGCTTTTTCACGTTGTCGACCGAGTAAAAATGCCTGGAGACATCAAGCATCAGGCCTCTGTAGCCAAAGCGTGGCTGGTCTTCAATTTCCATACAGGCAATGCTGGTATGCGTTGCCGGTTTTTCATCGGGCAGCAATTGCAAAAGGGTGTTTAGTCCATAGAGCAGTCCTGCGCCTTTTCCACGAACCAATATCCGCCCTGGAGTAACGCTTAACTTATATCCCTCAGCTGCCAGTTCAGTACCGCTGGATTCCTGCAGGAGGATTACATTTTTTTGGTCTTTAGGAACACCTGTCTTTGGTACAGGAAGTACATTTAAAAAAGCTTTATGACTGTTGAGATACTCTTTTAAAAAAGAGTTGGCTTTAACGTCTTTGTGATCCAGATAGATGGTCGTTTTTTGATTAAAAGTGAATGTACCCTGATTTTTCCTGACATGATTTGGCCTTGGGACCAGGCTGAGGTCTGTCTTAGCGGTCTGGGCAATGGCCGCTGAGCTGAGCAGGAGGAATAAGATACTGATGATTTTATAGTTCATTTCTGTGTTGTTTAAATTGGCGTGATTAAAATGTATTATATAAAAGGTTAGTTGTTTAGTTGGATGGTCAGTGGCTGCCGGCCGTCCCAGGTCAGTTCCTGGTCTTTGAACTTATCCTGCATGACGATGATTTTATAGCCTTTTTTCTGGCGCAGGACTTTGATGCTGAAGTTTATTTGGAAAGCCCTGATGTTGTTCAGCGACATTTCCTTCCATTCAGCAGGCATATTTGGTTTGAGCGAAAAGGCAGTAAAAGAAAGCGGGTTTATACCAAAAAGACCTTCGGTGACTGTCCGGCAATATAAGGCGCTCTCGGCAGAGAGGTGGCGCTGATTGCCTTCCGGCCAGGCTTCTACGGCATAAGGTACATGCTCCCCCAAAAGCCGCTGCGCGGAGTAATATTTAAAGTAATGCATCGTGGTGTCGGTGGCCCCACCATAAAACAGCCCTCGAAAAGCATAGAGTGTGCCCCTGTCCCAAAAGGTGCTGTCGCCCGAGGCAGTCAGGATTCCGTTCTTGGTCCACAATTGAGGGGATAGCAGTGCTTTTAGTGTCTCCTCTTTTCTGTCCAGGATCCCCATGACGAGGGGCAGACAGATCCAGGCCCGGAGAATGGTGTTTTCCTGATAGTATTTGTAGGTATGGAAGCCCTGCACGGTGGCGCCGAAGTATTTTTCCATCTTGTTTCTTAATTGGATGGCTTCTGAGGCCAGCGCTTTGGCTTCGTTATCCATTTTTAAGGCTTTGGCCAGGTTGCTGGCGGCAATCATGGCACCATAGGCCAGGCTATTGGTGGATAGGTTGGCTTTCCCCGCCGGGAAACGGCCTTCGAGTTCATCTGAATCAGAATCGATCACGCCATCTTTGTTTAATTTGGTGCGGAGGTAGGCCAGGCACCAGTCGATCAGGGGCCAAAGCCGCCTTGCTTCATCTGCATCGGCATGCGTCAAGGCAAAAAGCGAGGCACCATAGGCGATCATGGCCTGGTCCCCGCGATCTCCCGCTCCGTTCCAGATACTCCGGCCTTCAGCGATGATAGAGCTTGGGATGGGCCTGTTTTGTGTATTCATAAACCTGGCAAAATGCCGGAAACTGTTCAAAGCAGAAGCGTTGCCTTCCGCATTGCCTAAATACGGAAAAAACGGGTTGATGTACTCGGCCTGGTCGTTTGCCCAGATGGCAGCATAGTACGCCCCACCTCCAGGCGAATGCATTAAGCCTCCACGGGTATCAAAAATACTCTCCGCGGAGCGGATCTTCGCAAATTCAAACATCCTGTTCAAGGTATCATTTGGTGTTTTCAAAACCAGGTTACCGGACAGTTCCTCCAAAAACCGGCTTCTTTTAACCTGCTCATAAACTGCATCAATATACCGGGGCAGTTCATTGGACATCCTGGCCGTATAACTGGTATAGAAATCATAATATGCACCAGCCTGGAGGACAAAACTGCTGTCGCGTTCTGTCCTGGTTTGAACAATATAAGCATCATACAATCCTTTTTTCACATCGGAGGTATCGCTGATGTCCAGTTTTGGGACTGTGATTTTGACCGGTGTTTGACCAGTATTGATCAACCTGACCATTTCGATAAAAGCGGCCTGATGGGTGGAAGTCAGAAACTGGCGCTCGGTAACAATTCCTGCATTGGCATTGCTCCGTATTTTGAGGATCCCGTTTAGAAAAAAGGATTGGGGCTTTTCCTTCAATGGCTGTCCGTCGGCCATGATCTTCGGCAGTTGCCTTTGTGAAAATCCGATCTGATAACTGCCATGTGTGTGGTCAGGAATGGTCCTCAGCATGGGAAATATCAGCTTCTTATTAATGCGCAGTTCATATTCGTTGCCGGTACCATAAGTGACAATGGCAGAGATCTGCCTACCGCTCATTTCTATATGATCGGTATGAGGGGCTTCCTTGTTTTTCACCCTCCATTCTATTCCGTCTGGTTTGAGCACCCAGCGCAGGCCTTGCGCCCGGACAGGATTGTATAAAGTATAAATCAGGCACAGGAGTGTTATACTGATGAATTTTGGATTCATAGTCATACTTGTTAATGTGTGTTGTTATAGAAATTAAATTCACCATCAGGCATTGCCCCGAAACCAAAACTTCCTAACCTGTTTATGGATTTCGGGGCGAATGAAGATTCATTCTATATGCCTGTGGCTTTTACTTTTCCGGTCAGAAAGCCTGAATGTCAGAAAAATAAGAGAACGCAGTGTTGCCCTGAGTTTCAGTAATGGTAATCTTAAAGTAGCGGCCTGACTTAAACTCCGGCAGGTAAAATGTGTTTTCTGTTGTTGTCGACAAAGAAAACTTTCCGCCTTGCTGCCAGGCTTGGCCGTCTTCACTAAATTCAACGGTGATATTGCGCGGGTTGCCTGTCGGGGTGTCAGATCTGCCCCTTAATTTAAAGCCATGAAAAAGCTGTGATTTCTTGGTGTCAACAGCCAGCCAGTGTGGTGGTGGCAAGGCCGAAGGGCGGTATACCGTATGCCAGTATGTTTCCGGGCTGGGGTCAATGGCAAAAATAGCCCTTCCATTATTGGGCCCTTCACCAACAGCCTCTTCATTGGCCAGTCCGGAAATGGTCCACGCTGAGCGGTCGATGGCAGCAAACGGATTGGTCCTGTACGTGGCGCTGATAACGAAATAAGAGGTTTTAATGTCTTCATTGATCTTGTAAGGGCCGGCGTCTGCAACCATCCAAACAGGCAACAGGTATTTACGCACACCTGGAATTTTATTGGTCTTTAATTTTAGGATCTGTGGCCCGGTGCTGTACTTTCCTTTGTGAATTGTAGCTTGTAATGCACCCATTTCGTAAGCATCGGCAGGCAAAAGCTGATAGTCATTGCCTGTTTTTTCATTAAAGGCTGCAACCAAAGAAGGCTCTACTTTAAACTGAACATTGATATCGTGCTTATTGTCGACAGGCCCACCAAAATTAGCCCCGTACACCAGCGTATCTATGTCATCAGAAAAATAATATACTTTTTCAATGGGATTATCTACCGCCTGAGGCATATAGATTTTGCCATGTGCGTCCGGATCCTGAATTTCTATTTGAGGTTCGCAGGCTGTAAGGAATACAGCCAGATATATTAAGATATGATATGATTTCATCTATTTATTATTTTGTTGTTAATTGTTAGATGGAGCTACCAGCCAGGGTTTTGAACTAAATTAGCGTCCCTGTCTATTTCAGACTGAGGGATCGGGAACAGGTCATAACTGCTGGAATAGGCCCTGGTGCCCAACAGAGTCCGTTTAAAGAAGTTTGGGTCCTGTAGAGAGGTACCGGCGTCCATGTTCATTCCATACATCGCACCGGAATTTACCTCACGGGAGATCTTCCATCTTCTGATGTCAAAATACCGCAGGTTTTCTACGGCCAGTTCGATCCTTCTTTCGTGATGGATCTTTTTGCGCATATCGGCCTGGTTCAGTCCGGCACTTACACCTGGCAAACCGGCGCGCTCACGGATCATGTTTAGATATTTGAGAATATCTGCATGTCCGGGGCTATATTCGTTTAAAGCCTCGACATAACTCAACAATACTTCTGCATACCGATACAAAATGAGTGGTCTTGTAACGTATTGCCCGAGACGAACATTGCTATTGGGATGCACGTTTTTAAAAGTCGTGTACCCATATTTAGGGATATCCCTGGCGCCAAGCTTTCCCGAGCTACCGGTATAATAAAACTCCATCACTTTCTCACCTTCCCCTACATAAGGCCAGATACTTCCAGAATAGCCTACATTCAGATAAAACCGGGGCTCCCTGTTGACATACATATTGAAGGTACCTGCGCGGGTGTATTTACCATCTGCTGTGGAGAAACCGGTTTCAGTATACCCTGAGTTTTGCGCATCTCTACTTAAGCCGTTTGCCATTTCAAATTCATCAACTAAAGACTGGGTAATGCTATTGCCCGGCCATCCGTTGATAGATCTTGGTGTGCAAAGTTTTTCGTATGTACTGAGTCCATTGCTGTTTCTGGCGAGGATGACTTCTGTATTCCAGGGTTCAAGCAGGACATCGCGGCAGGAAAGGAAGGGATCTATTGCACCACCGCCATCGTATACCTTGTACAGTGAAAAAACATTCAGATCAATGATTGCTTTGGCCGCATCGGCTGCCGCTTTCCATTTTTCTTTATCATATTGTTGGCTGATGAGTTGTTTGCCGTCCTTATTCTTTAAACTAGCATAGTCTGTATTTCCGTTAAACTGTGGGCTGGCGGCATACAACAGCATCCGGCTTTTTACGGCCATGCACATTGCTTTGGTAGCCCGGCCGTAGTCCCTTACGTTTTGCTGCTTGGGATACAAAGGCAAGTCTGCAGCAGCAATATCCAGTTCTGAGTTAATGTAATTGACACACTCCTCATACGAGTTTCTCGGAAGCTGCATCAAATCGTTGTCCTTCGTCAGATCTGTAGGGATGAGTTTGTCGCCAAGCAAAACACAAGGGCCATACTGCCTTAACAGATTAAAGTAAAAGAATGCCCTAAGAAAGCGCGCTTCGGCCGTATATTGTTTGATGAGGGCGGCACCATTGGCTTGCTGGATAATGGCCTGATTTTTACCGATGTTCTCCATAAAATAGGTGGCACTCCGTATACCCCGATAGTATGGGGTCCAGTACTGATAATATCCCGATCCGGCGGTCCAGTTGCCCTGGTTGATGATATAAATAACACTTTCCGGATAGGGTATGTCAAAATCATCGGAAAGGCCGTCGAAGGGCACATCGTTTTTTCTATCAGATTCATCCCTGATGTAACTGTAAACATTGGCTAAAAATTCCTCTGAATATTGCTGGTTTTGAAACACCAGGTCAAGTGTCAGTCGGTCGTCAGGCACCTGGTTCAAAAAATCTTTTCCGCAGCCGGAAATCACGATCAAAATGAACAGGGCAAAACATGTAGTATATGTGTTAAATTTCATTGTCTTGGGCTTAAAAGTTTACATTAAAACCTACACTGTATGTGCTCAAATTAGGATAGGAATCGCCCCTACCGTTTCCTTTCTCTACATCCCACAGTTTAAAAGGTGAGATGGTAAACAGGTTGACCCCGGAGAAGAAGATGTTTGCACCTTTTATCCTGGCATTGTCTATCCATCTTTTGGGCAGGTTGTATGCAAGCATTAGAGTTTTAAGGCGCAAATACTTTACATTTTTCATCCAGAATGTACTGTTCTCAAAATTTGAATTGATCCTGCCTTCAGACAGTCTTGGATAAAAAGCATTTAGGTTAGGGTTCTCAAGCGACCAGCGGTCGTCAATATTGTTGAGCATGGTACCGTTGGTAATGTTGTTGGAAAAAGGCATCACCGCTTCTCCACTCACCAACATATTGACATTCCCGACACCCTGGAAAAGAGTCGCCAATGAAAAGGCCTTATAATTTAAGTTAAAGCCAAAGCCATAGACAATTTCAGGAATCTGCCCGTAACCAATCGCTGATATATCCTGATCGTTGATTTTCCCATCCCCGTTCATATCCTTAAGCTTGATGTCGCCCGGGCGCACTATACCGGATTGTCGTGGCGAATTCGCTATTTCCTCTTCACTTTCAAAAAGACCCAGGGAAATGTATCCAAATTGCTGGTCTACCTTTCTGCCTTTTGTTTCCTGCCAGGGGAATGGGGCAGGCCGGTCATTTTCTATGACAATATTTCTATTGAAACTAACATTGCTGAACAGCTGAAGATCAATTTTACCAAACTTGTCGTTGTAGGTCAATTGACTATCAAAGCCTTCATTGTTCACTTTACCGACATTGCCATAGGGGTTCAGGTTGATACCGATATAGGCTGGAATACCGGAACGGGCCAGGAATATGCCTTCTCTTTTTTCTTTAAAAATATCGGTCTGCAAGCTTATTTTTGAATTCATGAACTTCAATTCGATACCCAAATTGGCTTTTCGGGAGGTTTCCCAGCCCACATTTACAGCAATATCGCCTTCAGCTTTTCCGCTAAAATTATTGCTCGAAGTATTTCCAAAGGAGTATCCTGAAACACCCTCATTCACTGTAGCGACGTAGGCAAAGCGCCTTCCGCCCAGGTCGCTATTACCGACCAATCCATAAGTGGCCCTGATCTTCAGAAAGTCTACCACTGGCGCCAGGGGCTTGAAGAAGTTTTCTTCCGAAACCACCCAGCCTAAACCGGCTGATGGGAAGAAGCCATAGCGGCGTTCAGGCGCAAAATTTTCGGAGCCATTGTACCCAAAATTGGCCTCCAGCAAATATTTTGATTTGTACGCATAGGTGGCCCGGCCGGCATATCCTAAGAAGCGATATGGCAACGAGGTGATCAGATCATCGGCCTGCGTATTGATGTTGTCACTTTGGTTATAAAGCAATAGGCCGGTGACGGCATGATCTCCGAAATAGCGGGAATAGTTCAATGCAAATTCCCCGTAGAACTGTCGGGTACCTGAGTTTTCTTTATTATAATTTAAAAACCGGCTCCCTATAAAAGACTGCGACAAGATCAGATCGCCATTCTCGTCCCTACCGGTAGCGATATAGGTGTCCGGAGATTTTCTTCTGTTTGCTTTATAAAAATTATAGGCATCAAAGGAGTACATTCCGGTTAGCTTGAGGCCTTTTACCAGTGCGGAAAGATCCTGGGTAATCCTGAGATTGGACATCAACCTGTTGTCCCATTGATTGGAATAGCCAGTTTGGGTTAGCAACGCATAAGGATTGGAGAGCCACGACGGAGCCCTGTCGGCCATTTGTCCACCCGGATAGGTTACAGGAAAATCAACAGGAATACGCTGATAAGCGGCAGAGAATAAGTCGGTCTGGCTTACTCCAGGATAGTTTACATTGAACAAAAAGCCCTGAATACCCAGTTTTACTTCTGTAGAATTGGTGACTTTAAAATCCATGTTGGTCGTCAGGTTGTAGCGTTTGGACTTGGTATTGTAATCGTATTTGCTGAGTTCGTCTGTTTTATACAGACCAGCTTCTTCATAATATCCAAGACCTACATAAAAAGTAGAGCGGTCCCCACCACCAGATATATTGGCGTTCATAGTTCTTACTCTGCCATAGTCTTTGAAGATCTCATCAAACCAGTTGACGTTCGGATATAGATAAGGGTCAGAGCCATCCATGGTCTTATCGATGTATTCCTGCGAATATTTAGGTTCTTTACCATCGGTGGTCAGTGCCTCATTGACGGCATACATAAAACCTTCCGCATTGGCCAACTGAGGAAGATCTACAAATTGCGTAATCCCTTCATTGTACCTGACGTTGAAATTGGTTTTACCTGCCCGGCCTTGTTTTGTAGTGATGACAATGACCCCGTTTGCGCCTCTCACACCATACAGTGCAGTTGCGGAAGCATCTTTTAAAATGGAAAAGCTCTCAATATCTTCAGGGTCAAGGTTGGAAAAAGAGCGGGGAACGCCGTCCACCAATATCAGCGGGGTGCTTCTTCCCGAATTAAGCGTAGAGATGCCCCGTATCCAGATTTCAGCATTGTCCGTTCCGGGCTCACCACTTCGCTGAACGCTTACGACCCCTGGCACACGGCCCGCGAGAGCAGTCGTCAGACTTCTAACCGGAAGTTTTAAATCGGCAGGTTTGATTTCACTGACGGAGCCTATAACGCTGAGTTTCTTTTGAACACCAAAGGCAACGGTCACCATATCCAGGGTGTTTTCATCTTCTGTAAGGATCACATCCACTCTTTCTCTGCCTTTCAGCGGCATTTCAATAGTTTTGAATCCTAAATAAGAGATGACCAAAATATCATTTGCGGAGGTGGTCACGATCTGGAAACGCCCTCCCCTATCTGTAGAGGTGCCCCGACCACTTTTCCCTTTTATGGATATGGAGGCGGCAACTAAAGCATTGCCCAGTGAATCCCTTACAGAACCATAAACGACACTGTCTTTTACCAATTCGAGGGGTTTGGGTCTGCGATCAGTTTTAAGCTGTTCTGCTTTCTTGCTGAGTACGATCGTTTGACTGGTGATTTCATACAAAAGCGATTGGTTTTGCAGGGTCAGGTTCAGGAAATCACGAAGTGGCATATTGGATACACTAAGGGTGACGGGTTTCGACTGGTCAAGCAACTGCTTATTGGTAAATACCATAAAGCCGGTCTGCTTTTTCACTTCAGAAAAAACATGCTTTAAGCTCATGTTCTTTCCCGATAAGGTGACCGTTTGTGCAGTACCGGTGGCCTGCACATGTAAAAATCCCAGGAATAGAATGACTGTGGTTAGCTTCATTACTTTTAGTATAACTCTATTGTTTTTAAGACATTTAGAGGTTAGACTAAATACCCTTTCAAACAAAATCTTGGCATTTAACAACAATCCTGGTTCTTCCTTTATGATGGAAATCAGAACCGGCCCTGAAGGATTATTCCGAGCCAGATTGCCTATAAATTTATTTTTCATAATTTTACGGTTGGTTTGGTTAAAAAAATTTAAAGTTTAGTCGACTTAAGATGTTTATTGACCGCCTTTTTATCCGCCATGGACGCCAATCCATGGCGGTTTTTTTTCGGTCTGTTTGCTCACCAGCAGGCAATACCGCCTGTACACTGGAACCCGGGGTAAAACCCCACCTACAATTTATATTTAGTTAAAAATTATCTACTTTAATACGATCAGTTTTCTATCCTGCTCAATCCTGAAGTTGACGCCTGATTTTTTTAACAAGTGCAGCACTTCGGACAAGTTCAGGTTGCGGCTTATCTCTCCCCAAAACTCTATATCAGAAACATCTTCTTCATACACCACATCAATATCGTACCAGCGGCTAAGTTGTTTCATCACCTCTTTCAGCTTTTTCTCTTTGAAATTAAACAGTCCGCTTTTCCAGGCGGTTACCTGATCTACATCTGCCTCTGATATCTGTACAGGACTGGATGAGGCTGACTGCCCACTTCCGGATTGTAAAACCCGTGCCTGCTGGCCCGGGTTTAAAATCACGGATTTTTCAGAGGCAGAGCGGGCAGAATAAAATACTTTTACTTTACCTTCTACCAGGGTGGTATTGTTGGTGTTTTCATCCGCATATGCTGAAATGTTAAATGAAGTCCCCAAGACCTCAACACTAGCCTGATCGTTGATTTTGACCTTAAACGGCATCTTTACGTTCTTAACAACTTCAAAATAAGCTTCCCCCGTGATCTCCACGGCCCTTTCCTTTCCTTTAAATACAGTTGGATACTTTAATGAGGAGGCTGAATTCAACCAAACTTTGGTCCCATCAGACAATATCAGGCAAAATTGACGGCCCCTCCGGGTGCTGATCTTATTGTAGGAAACATCTTCGGGACCTGCACTCCCTTCCGCATCATAAATGAGCTGATGTTTATCCAATACAATACTCGCCCCCTTTTGATTAGTTACCAAGCCATCGTCTAAATCTTCCAGAACAATAGTCTCTCCATTAGATAAAGTAAGAACTGCTCCGTCTTTTCCAGGTTGTACATCCGCCATACTTTGTGAGACAGCAGCCGGATTCTTCTCCTTAAAAACATAATACCCGGCCAGCGCAGCAAACATCAGTACGAGTAAGGATGCTGCAGCGGTTGTAAACCACGGCCTGTTCAACAGCGGCCTGAGCTTTGTCGCAGGCGCATAAGTGTGATCCAGGATATTTGCCAGAATCTTCTTTTCCAACAACTCCTTTTCAGGGATAGCAGATTCGTCCCTCAGCATCCATAACTCTGCCAACTCTCTTTTTAAGATCTCCTTATTCCCTGATTTATCCAATACGGCAAGAAACTCCTCCAACTCTTCTTTACTGAAGGTGTTGTGGATGTACTGGTCATACAGATATTTAAACCGCTCCTGATTTGCTGGCATTTTCTAGACGTTTATATTGGGAAGACGACAGAAAATCAGAATCGTACTAATGGTTGGTAAAATAAATTGATCAGGATAAATAATCCATGATAATCAAATAGGACAGGTAAGAGTTAAACCGGTTCTCCTTTAAATATTCTTTGATTGAAGTCAAAGCGGCTGTCAGTGTATTTTTTACAGTTTGATGGGACAGGTTCATCCGCTGCGCAATCTCGGTATGGGATAAACCTTCTTCTTTACTCATCATAAACACCAGCCTTCTTTGCGGAGACAACTGTCCTATTGCTTTTTGAAGAATTTCTTTGGTTTCTTTGTCAAGCAAAAGATAATCGGCGCCTCTTTCGGTCCTCCCTTCCATATCTTTGGCTATGGCTTCCTTCAGTTTGCTGTTTTTGGCTGTCAGTCTGAAAAAATCGATGGCTTTATTGCGTGCTATGGTCATTAAAAATGCGTCGATACTTTGAACATCTTTCATGTATTCGCGGTTTGTCCATATTTTCAAAAACACGTCAGAGACGATCTCTTCCGCAATCTCGGGAGATTTGGTTATTTTCTTTACATAGTTGAAGAGATGTACCCAATGCGATCTAAATAGTTCTGAAAATGCCTCCCTGTCCCCTTCAGAGGTTCTAAGTAAGAGTTCTCTTTCCTTAAGACATTGGTTTTCTTTCACAATTATCTAAACATCAAGTATAAAACGAAAGTAACAAAAAATATTTACCCGAATTAAAATGTTTAGCAATTGTTTAAATACCGTGCCGTCTAATCTATTTTTATTCTTTGATCGTTTTTTTTGACCGCTCAATTACTTCATTGTAGTAATTGATATAGTCCGGAAGGATCTTTTTGAGGTCAAAGTCTTTAGCCCTTGCAAATGCATTTTCCTTAAACTGGTTGAGCACCGTGTCGTCCTGCAGGATATGGATCGCTTTGGCGGCCATATCGTCTACATCCCCTACATTACTCATGTAACCGCAGTATCCGTCTATATTTAATTCGGGCAGGCCACCAGCATTGGAGGTGATCGCCGGTACTTTGCAGGCCATAGCTTCCAGTGCAGCAAGGCCAAAGCTTTCAGATTCTGAGGGCATCAGGAACAGATCAGAGACCGACAGAATCTCTTCAATAGCATCTTGTTTGCCTAAAAAGCGAACATGTTCACAAATGTCCAGGCTGCGGCAGAGCTGCTCATCATAGGCACGCTCCGGGCCGTCACCCACCATCAGCAATTTTGAGGGGATGACTTCCTGTATTTTTTGAAAAGTACGGATCACATCTGCTGTGCGCTTTACTTTTCTAAAATTGGATGTATGGATCAGGATACGTTCATTATTTGGAGCGATCGCTTTTTTGAAATGATCTTTGGGCTGCAGGCTAAACCTGGAAAAATCGATAAAGTTGGGGATAACCTTAATCTCATTGCTGATCTCAAAATGATTTAAGGTATCTTCTTTCAGACTTTGAGAAACCGTGGTGACCCCATCTGATTTATTGATGGAGAATGTGACTACCGGTTTATAGGTGGGGTCTTTACCGACCAGTGTGATATCTGTACCATGCAGTGTCGTTACAAATGGGATATGAATGCCATATGTTTCCAGAATCTGCTTGGCCATGAACGCAGCAGAAGCATGAGGGATGGCATAATGAACGTGCAGGATATCGAGGTTCTCAAAGCGGACCACATCAACCACCTTACTGGCCAGGGCCGATTCGTAAGGGGCATAGTCAAACAAAGGATAATCTCTGACAGACACCTCATGATAAAACAAATTGGCAGAGAAGAAATCCAGTCGGGCGGGCTGACTATAGGTGATGAAATGCACCTGATGCCCCTCACTCGCCAGGGCTTTGCCCAATTCTGTTGCCACTACGCCACTACCTCCAAAAGTAGGATAACAAACAATACCAATCTTCATGTAATCTGTTGTTTTAACTGCTGCAAATTACCACACTTAAAAGGAGCTTTGTGTTAAACTATTGCAATTATTTTAATAATGCAGAAAAATAGTGGGGAAAGATCAATTGAGGAGGATCCTGGTCCTTATTTATTTTCAGAACGCATTTCCTCTTTGATGACGAGGTACATCTCATTGGGGCGTTGTGTACCGATGTAATACTCTAAGCCATCTCTATCGGTCAGCACGACCGCATCCCGGCCTGAAGAATAAAAGCGGATGCTTCCTTTGCGGTGCAGGTTGTATACAGGGTTATTGAACAGGTAACTGCTATAGGTGTCCTTTCTGACGCTGACAATGCTGTTCAGGTCTATCTTCACTTTTTTGGCAGTCCAAAGGCCGTCGATGATCACGCTTTTGTTGAAAATGCAGGTTTTGTACTGGATGAGGAACATCATGGCAATAGAGACCGCAATGATGCCAAAACCTACGACCAGGAACAGGTCCTGTGTGCGGTCGCGGTCGCGCTCATACACATAGGCTGCAAAGCAAAAAGCGGCCATGATCAGCCTGATGCAGATCCTGATGTAATCCCGGCCGATGTATTGTTTTTCAAAAAAGGCGTACTTGGTTCCCATTTATTTATTTTTCAATTCGAATATAGCGACTTTTTTTGTGGAAGCGCTTACTTTATACCTGTTGTCCTGCCGCATTCCGGCAATCCAGATCAGATCGCCGTTTCCGTTGACCAATATCGGGATCTGATCCTTATTGGTCAAAGGTACTTTCTGATCGATAAAGAAATCACTTATTTTTTTAAACCCCCTCATTCCCAATGGTATAAATTTATCTCCGGGCTGCCAGCTGCGGAGTATCAGCGGATAAATAAGCTTCAGCGCATCGACATATGCCTTTGAAGGAAGTGCTTCAAATTCGATGCGGTCGCTATAATGCATGGTGACTTCCTGGTTGTGGAACTCTGTGCGCTCATCATGAGGATGGATCAGTGCGAAAGCCAGTTGTTCTTCTTTCAAAACCGGTTTAAGGATTAGATATTTTCGGTCTACCAACAGACGGTGTGTCGCACTGAAGAAAGAAATGCCGCTTTCATGGTCCAGATTTTTCAGGACATCGGCGACCACAGGCTCAGAGAAACCGTAAGGCCTAAGCAGTTCGTATGCGAGCAGCGCCTGGGGCTGCAGTTGTTTCAACCGGTCAATGGGTAAGTGTATGCCGTCCTCAAGGGTCAATAACATTTCTTTTCTAAGATCCCGGACAACCTGTTCCAACACCATTTCGGTCTCCGCAAAGCGCTGCACGTTCTGTTGAAAGGTATGCTCCAATGAGGGATTAATGGCCCGGAGCGAAGGCAGTACTTTCATCCGTATTTTATTACGGGCATAATCCACGCTATTGTTGGAGCTGTCTTCTACATAATCCAAGTTGTTTTGGTCGATCAGTTCGTCAATACGGGCACGGGAAAGAAACAAAAGCGGCCGGATGAGGTGTCCCCGCTTAGGAAGAATGCCATGCAGGCCGGAAATACCTGTCCCGCGGGTGAGATTGAGTAATACCGTTTCCACCACATCGGTCTGATGGTGTGCAGTGGCAATGACATCATAATTGTGCTTTTGCCGGATCACCTCAAACCATTGGTAACGCAGGTCTCTCGCCGCCATCTGGGTAGACACTTTATTTAGTGAAGCGTGCTTTTTGGTGTTGAAGTGGGTGAGGTAGAAAGGTACATCCAGTGTGACGGCAAGCATTTTCACAAAGGCTTCATCACGGTGTGACTCTTCTGCCCTCAAATTAAAATTGCAGTGCGCAATACCAAAATCCAAATTTAAGAGTTTAAACAAATGAACCATTAAAACGGAATCTTTACCCCCGCTTACAGTAAGCAAAATTTTGCTTTCTTTGGTGAAAAGAGCATTTCTTTGAATAAAATCACGGAACTCCTGGAGAGGTAACATATTTCAAAAATATTCAATTTAATTGGTACGCAAAAACTAACTTTGTAACGTGCAGAAATTACGTTTGTTTTTTATTTTGTTCTTATCCTCTTTTAGTTTGCTTGCGCAGCAGAAGACTAAGATTGAATTGGTTGATTTTAAAAGGAATACCTTTAGTCAAAATGATAAAAACTCCTATTTTTACAAGCCAATTTTTAAGCATGGCAATGCCATATTATCCGCTGACAGCGCTGTATTGTATTCTGATAGAAACTATTTTGAAGCTTTCAATAATGTCCACATTAATCAGGCAGATACAGTTAATATATATTCTACCCTGCTTACCTATGATGGCAATACAAAAACTGCCAATCTAACTGAAAATGTCAGGCTGGTAGACAATACATCTGTACTGACGACCAATGCACTGGAATATAAAATGGACAGTAAGATCGGCACTTATGTGGATGGTGGAAAGATTGTCAATAAAGATGTCACGCTGACCAGTAAAAATGGCTATTACTTTGCCAACAGTAAGGACGCTTATTTCAGGTACAATGTTGTTGCCGTCACCCCTTCCGCGACGATCAAATCAGACACTTTAAGGTACAATACCCTGAGCAACTGGTCTTATTTCTACGGGCCAACCAATATCAAGGGAAAGGATGACAACCTCTACACCGAAAATGGCGCTTACAATACCAAATCAGAGTATGCTTATTTTGGAAAGAAGAATCTTTATACACAGGGCTCTAAATCTCTGAAAGGTGATAGCTTGTATTACAATGGTAAAGACGGGTATGGTAAAGCCGTCCGAAATATCGTATTTAAAGATACCGAAGATAATGTGGTCATGTATGGTCAGCTTGGAGAATACTTCAAGGAACCGCAACGTACGGTCATCACCAGGAATGCTTATGTGGGCTATGGAACCACGGATTCCATCATGATAAACAATAAAAAGGTGCCGGACAGTCTATGGCTGGGTGCCGATACTTTGGAGACAGAAATGGTTTTGCAGCATACGCTGAAGCTCATCGGGACCCCTGTTGTCAGATCAAATGCAGAACTGGGAGAGGAGGACAAAACCAAAGCAGGAAAAGGTGCTTTGCCCAATCCGGACGCGCCTGTCAAAAAACCCGCTGCGCCAGCTGAAAGCAAGCCTGTAACCCCTAAACCAACAGAAAAGCTAAGTAAGAAAGAGGCCAGGCGCGCAAAGAAATCCGGGAAAGATGAGCCGCCTTTGCTGGCGACAGACAGTTTGAAAGTCAAGGCAGATTCTTTGGGCCTGGATAGTCTGGCCAGGTTGGGGACAGACTCCCTGAAAATTCCGGATTCGCTCAAGACCCCTGCGGCATTAAAATTGAAATCCTTAACAGACAGTGCAAAGCTGAAAGGGATCAAAGACACCAGTAAACTTGCAGCAGCGGCAAAAGCAGGCATTGGTCTGCCAAAGACAAAAGACGCACTGGCCAAAGGCAAAGATTCCCTGCTCAAAGCAGCCAAGCCATTCAATCCGGCAGATACGGTAAGGGCCAGGATCATACAGGCCTATCACAATGTAAAGGTCTATAAATCAAATATGCAGGCCAAGGCGGATTCCTTGTTTTACACTAGTGCCGACTCGACCTTTAGGTGGTTCCGAAATCCCATATTGTGGGCAGAAGGCTCCCAGCAAACTGGCGACACCATTTATCTTCAGCTGAAAAACAAGAAGATGAATAGTGTACAGGTTATACAAAATGGTTTTATCGTCAATGTAGATACCGATTCAAATAAAGTCGCGATAGACTCCACGAAGTTCAATCAGGTGAAGGGTAAACTGATTACCGGATTTTTCGAAGACGGCAGCATAAAAACCTTGTATGTAGACGGAAATGCCGAGAGCATTTACTTTTTCAAGAACGATAAGAATGTTTTTGAAAAGATGAACCAAACGGTGAGCGGCAGGATAAAAATACTATTTAAGGAAAAAGACATTACCAACGTAATCAACATCAAATCTGTTGAGGCGGTGATGTATCCTATTGAAGAAGTAGCCAAGGAGCCCGTTCTGACTGGTTTTATCTGGAAACCCGAATTGAGGCCAGGCTCTAAAAAAGACGTCATCAGCGGGCGGGCGATACCAAAAGCAACCAAAAAACCTACTACTCCAGCAAAGACCCCAGCGGGGAAAACATCAGCAGCGTCCAAATCTAATGTGGAAGGCGCCAAAGGGCTGGTGAAAGATGCACTTAATAAACAGAAGATCGATATTGATGCGATCTCTAAAATGAAAGTGGATACGACTGGAATGAAAATAGACACCAATCAGGTAAAAAAAGAAATTGAGAAAGCTGCGCCATTGATCAAAAAACTGCAGCCTGATTCGGTCATTAAAAAGCTACCGGCAGACTCTGTAATTAAGAAGCTGCAACCTGCTCCTTCAAAAAATTAATCAATTTTTTCATGGCAAGTGCCCGGTGGCTAATGGCATTTTTTTGATCCAGGCTCATTTCTGCAAAGGTGATATGGTAGCCTTCCGGTTCAAATATCGGGTCGTAACCAAATCCATTGCTTCCTGAAGGTTCTGTTCTTATCTTACCATTGATGATGCCTTCGAAAAAATGATCTTGGTTGTTTAGCCGGAGACAAATCACAGTCCTGAACCGGGCTGACCGATCCTCCACACCTTTTAGCTTTTCCAGCACGAGGTCCAGATTAATCAGATCGTCTCTTTGTCCTGAATACCGGGCAGAATAAATACCCGGTTCATTATTTAAGGCCGACACTTCCAGGCCGCTATCGTCTGCAAAGCAATCTAATTGATAGTGCGCTGAAACATGCGCGCTCTTTAGGGCTGCATTTTCTGCAAAGGTAGAGCCGGTCTCCGGAATATCTTCGGCGCAGCCGATATCATTTAAATTAAGCAGCTTATATTGTCCTTCGAGCATTTTGCCTACTTCTGCTGCTTTGTGATTATTGTGGGTGGCAAATACCAGTTCTTTTATCATAAATTCAATTTCTTTAAATTTCCCCATAAGGCCTTCTTGCCCGGCAGGTCTTCTGCCAGCTGCTCCAGATTGGAACAAATCACAACTTCTGTTTCTTTAACCCGGCCTATCTCATGAAGAGGCTGTGCCGCGAGACCGAGATCATCTGCGGAAACGCCAAAGCAAAAAACAAGCTTACTGGAGAAAAAAGCATATAACTGCTGGTATGAGGCACCCGGATATCGGGAATAATTGAGCAAGGCAAAATCATTCGCAGTGAGGTTGATCGCCTTCACGATGTTCCTTAACAATTCGTTGCCTTTCTCTGTACTCACATCATTTTTATCATCGTTGACCAGGATCAGGATATGCTTTTTATTCTTACCAAGGTAGTTAAACGTCTCATATCCAAGGGCCGGAACTGGTGGCTCGTCTTTTCTGTCTGCAGAAAGCACTACAGGCTGTACTTCATCCTGCAAAGGCTCCTTAACTAAATAAATGTCTTCCGTAAAGAATAAACGCAGTGCATCTGCGTTGTTTGTCAGTTGATCCGGCATAGAATTAGCGGTATGATGATTTCATCTGTTAAAATTAGTTAAATATCTTATTATAGCATCTTTTAATTGTTACTTTTATACCTTAATATTGACGATAGATCTTTTGTGAAAAAAGCCATTTGCACTGTCTTTTCCTGTTTTTTTTTGGCGGGCGCATTTGCGCAAAATGTAGCCTACATCAATGAAAAGCCGGTGAGTGTGAAGGAATTTATTTGGGTATATAAAAAGAATCATTCAGGGAGTTCAAATGCTACTTTAGCAGAGCTTGAATCCTATTTAGATCTATATATACATTTTAAACTCAAAGCACTGGATGCCAGGGAACAGGGCCTTCAAAATGAGCAGGACTATATTACAGAGGTAAAAAACTATGAGCATGCTTTACTCTCCCAAAAGAAAATATCCGGCAATAAAAAGGAATATGAACTGATTATGGCGGAGTATAAGGATGCGGTACTGATGTTTACGCTTTCGGAAAGCAAGATCTGGAAAAGATCGCAGAATGACACAGTGGCATTGCTGAACTTCTATCAGAAAAGCACCTCCAGTTATCAATCAAAACCCTTTGCCGAAGTTAAGACTCTGGTGATTTCAGATTATCAGAAATACCTGGAGGCCGAATGGATTGCACAATTATTAGAAAAACACAAGGTAACTGTCAACAAAGCAGAATTAAAGAAACTGGCTAAGTTGTAAGTAACCCTTAGATAATTAACAGTATTTATTGAATTATAGTAGATTTGCAAAATATAATTGAAAAACCTAGAATGAAGAGAATTTTATGTATGGCAGGCGTATTCATGTGCTTGTTTTTGAACGTGAAGGGGCAGAGAACGAATATAGATAAAGTGGTCGCTGTTTTGGGCAGCAACATTGTGTTGCTTTCAGACCTGAACCAGCAATATACCTTGTACCTAAATCAGGGCAATCCGGGAGATGAAAAGGTGAAATGCTATATCCTTCAACAAATGCTGGTGCAAAAGCTTTTGAAAGAACAGGCTGCGATTGATTCAATCATGGTTGAAGAAAATGAAGTGGATGATGAGGTGGAAAGAAGAATGCGTTATCAGATACAGCGCGCAGGCGGACAGGAGCGTTTGGAGCAATTTCTGAATAAGTCTGTCCTTCAATACAAAGACGAGATCAGGCCTGACATCAGGGATCAGTTGATTTCCAACAAAATGCAGCAAAAAATCACCTCTGGTGTCAGCATCACCCCATTGGAAGTAAAGAAATATTTTGACAGTTATGAAAAAGACAGTCTGCCAGATATCAGTACTGAGTTTGAAATCGGGGAGATTGTACTTAACCCACAGCTGACCAAGGCAGAAAAACAAAGATTTTACGATAAAATAGACGCCCTTCGGTTGCGGGTTAAAAGCGGGGAAGACTTCGGATTTCTTGCAAAAACGTATTCAGAAGATCCGGGATCCGCACCAGACGGAGGTGACCTGGGCTTTTTCGACCGTACAGTAATGGCCAAAGAGTTTACTTCCTGGGCATTTAAGCTTAAAGCAGGTGAGCTTTCCCCTGTATTTGAAACAGAATTCGGATTCCATATTTTGCAGGTTATAGAACGCAGAGGTGAGCAGGTACATGCCCGTCATATTCTGATCAAGCCAAGAACTACACCTGAAAGTATACAACGCGCACAGCTTCATGCAGACAGCATCTACAACAACATCACCGCAAACAAACTTTCATTTTCTGCTGCTGCGTCATTATACTCAGATGATAAGCAAAGTAAGTACAATGGCGGAATGATGCTGTATGCGGATAATGTAACGGCAAGAACGACTTTCATCCCTGCCGAAAAGCTGGACCCTAAGGTCTTCGTCGTCGTAGACACCATGAAGATAGGCGGCATTTCCAAACCGGTTTATTACACCAGTCAGGATGGAAAAGAAGGCTACAAGTTGCTTTATTTAAAATCCAAGATTCCTCCGCATAAAGGCAATTTAGAACAGGATTATGCCAAATTCAAGGAAAAAGCCCAGGAGCAAAAAGAAGACAAGGTTTTAAGTGAGTGGTTTGAAAAGAGACGGGAAAACACGTATATCAAAATCAACCAGGAATATGTGACCTGTGACGAATTAAAGATCTGGACGAAACCGGCTGAAGCCAAATAACACCTATGGAGTATAAGAACGATATAGAGGCCGTAGATGCCTTACACCAATCTTATATCAATATTAAATCTGAGATAGCAAAGATTGTTATCGGTCAGGATGATGTTGTAAAGTCTGTACTGATCTCTATTTTCAGCAACGGACATTGCCTGTTGGTTGGTGTACCGGGCCTTGCAAAGACCCTGCTCGTTCAAACGGTAGCCGATGTTTTAGACTTGAGTTACAACCGGGTACAGTTTACACCCGATCTGATGCCGAGCGATATCATCGGTGCCGAGATCCTGGGAGAAAACCGGCAATTTAAATTTATCAAAGGCCCGATCTTTTCCAACATTATCCTGGCAGATGAGATCAACCGGACGCCACCGAAAACGCAGGCCGCCTTGCTCGAGGCGATGCAGGAAAAAGCCATCACCGCTGCCGGCCACAATTACGCTTTACCTAATCCCTTCTTTGTACTGGCTACACAGAACCCGATAGAACAGGAAGGAACCTATCCGCTGCCTGAAGCTCAGCTGGACCGTTTTATGTTCAATATCCAGCTGGATTATCCCAGCTTTGAGGATGAGCTGACCATTGTTAAAAACACCACAGGGAACACAGCCATCCAGCTTCAAAAAATTATCAATGCGGAACAGATACAGTATTTTCAAAAATTGATCAGAAATATCCCTGTAACCGACAACGTATTGCAGTATGCGGTTAAACTGGCTTCCAAGACCAGGCCCAATACAGCACAGGCCACCGAAGAAGTCAATAAGTACATCAGTTGGGGTGCCGGCCCCCGCGCATCGCAGTTTTTAGTGCTTGGTGCGAAGTGCCATGCGGCAATCAGCGGAAAGTACGCGCCAGACATTGAAGATGTACAGGCAGTAGCTCAGCCTATTTTAAGGCACCGCATCGTGCGCAACTACCGTGCGGAAGCAGAAGGCCTCTCTATTGAAAAAATCATTAAAAACCTGTTTTAAATAGCTTCAACCTGATTTTTACCGACAGTGAGCTTACTTATCTGTTCAAAAGACCGAAGAGGTTGGGGTAATCGGTAATGATACCATCCACACCCAGATCGATCAGGTAATTCATATCCTTCAACGTATTGACAGTCCAGGGAATGATCTTTATTCCTGCTTTGTGACAGCGGTCGACCAGCCCTTTACCGACCAATACGGAATAAGGCAGATACACAGATGGATTGAATCCAAGTTCTTCAATATTCTTCTCGAAATCTTTCTTTTCATCAATCAGCAACCCTGTTTTAACCTTTGGGTATTCCTGATGAAGGTGTTGCAGAGAAGCAACCTCAAAAGATGAGATGGTAACCAATTTGGAGAGTTTTTTGTTATTGATCACTTCCATCACCAGATCGGCAAACTCTGCGGGCTCAGGGTGAAATTCATTGGCGCCTTTGGGAATGGCTTTAAGCTCAATATGATAATTCGGTTTGGGCAGCTTATTGGCTTTCACATAGGCTTGTACAGAATCGACAACATCTTCAAGCAGAGGCTTATGGGCCCTGAATTTCTGTTGCCCCGGAAACCTGGCATTAACTTTACTGCCCACGTCAAATTTCTGCACCTGCTCATAATCCATTTTATAGATGTTGTATTTCTTTTCATCTTTAAAGGAAATCGGCTTTCCTTCAGGTGTCAGACTGATGTCGTTGTTGAAATAAGGGGTATGCGAGAGCACTACTTTCTTATCCGCGGTAATGACTACATTCATAAATAAAGTGTTCACCCCCAGATCCAGTGCTTTGAGCATGCTCCTCACGGTATTTTCGGGCATAATGCCCCGCGCACCACGGTTGCCTTGCTTGTCCAGCTTATCTGCCTTCTGGGCCGATGCAGACGCCGATACCAGTGCAACCAATAATAGTAAGTAAGAATATCTCATATCTTGTTAATATAGTAATAACGTATGCAAAGCCATAACCTTGCATAGGATTTTACCAATAAGATACCTTTTCTTAAATATCTGGCAAAAAACTATCTTTCTGCAGGCACATACACCTGAACGATTAAGTTCCAGTTGTGATCAGGCTGACGCTCATAAATGTAGACGTAGTTGAAACTTTCTCTTAAATCTGCTTTATAATCTATAGTAGCCAATCCATAGGAATATGCAAAATCACCACCCAGGGCCTTATCAACCTTAGTCGTTTTTAAATTGATCTTGTCGACCAGGCCATGATAAAAACTAATTGCCGCATCTTTTCCAATCACCGGTTCACGACCGGGAAACAGGACCCGTACGTCAGGGTTCAGAAAGCTGGAAAAAGCCGCTACACCATACGATTTAAGCGTTGTATTCAATGTCTTTTCGGTAGTCATAATGATCTCACGGGCACCAGCCATTTGCTTTTCACCGAGAAACTTAGGCTTATAAAATTCCTTTGGTTCTACCGCCTGTAATACTGTTTTCTTCAGGGGCTTATTTGTCGTCGTATTGATATCAAGGGCCAGTTTCCATTTTTCATCGTCCGTTTTCCAGATGGACAGGAACTGTCCGTATATTTTTTCAGAACCATCTACGACATATGGCCCGGTGATGAAGCCCCAGTCCCCGCTTTTAGAAACTTCCGCATAAGCGGGTTCCCATTTCAGATCTTTGTTATCGCCCTGCCCGGAGTAATAGGTTTTGGCGCTTACAGGATTTGGTTTGAATGTGACGGCATCATCCGAAGAAAAGTCCTTAAACGCCTCTTTCATCCCATCTTTGGCAATACTTTCCCTAAGGCTTTTATCTGCTTTAAGCAAAGATTTTGTACTGTTGTCTGATTTTTGAGCAAAAGCGCTGAATGATATTCCGGCGGCTATGATGGTGTATAGAATCTTTTTATTCATAGTTTAAATGGTTAATGAGCGTATCCTAACAAATATCTGGCCTAAAGTTTATTCCAGGTTGTACCTTCTTTACTGTCTTTTAATTGGATGCCCATACTTTGAAGACCAATGCGGATCTTATCGGATGTGGCGTAGTCTTTTTTCTCCTTTGCATCTTTTCGCAGATCGATCACAATGTCCAGTACGGCGTTCAACTCAGTGTTGCCGCTTTCTTCATCCAGCAATCCGAATACATCAAATACGAAGTCATGCATTAGCTTTTTTAATTTGGTCAGACCGTCAGCAGTGATCGTGCCTTTTCCATCATGGATGACATTGATGATCCTGACAGCTTCAAAAAGTTCTGCGATCACGATCGGACTGTTGAAATCATCATTCATGGCCTCCACACATCTGGCATGCAGTGCATCAATATCAAATTCATCTTGTTCTGACGGATGTAGCTTATCCAGCAAACCGACCGCATTCATCAATCTTCTGAAGCCTTTTTCTGAAGCCTCCAGGGCCTCATTGCTAAAATCAAGCGTACTTCTGTAATGCGCCTGCAGCATAAAGAATTTTACCGTCATCGGGCTGTATCCCTTCGTTAGCAAGGGATGGTCGCCGGAAAACAACTGCAGGGGCAGGAAACCGTTGCCCGAGCTTTTGGACATCCGCGCGCCATTTACCGTCAGCATATTGGTATGCATCCAGTATTTGGCCGGCTGTTTACGGCTGCAGGCTTCAGATTGTGCAATTTCGTTGGTATGGTGTGTAGCCGCAAGGTCCATACCTCCGCCGTGTATGTCGAATTCCTGTCCGAGGTATTTTGCACTCATGGCCGAGCACTCTATGTGCCAGCCCGGAAACCCGGTCCCCCATGGGGAGGCCCAGCGCATAATATGCTCCGGCTTGGCTTTGATCCATAGTGCAAAGTCCAGGCGCCCTCTTTTTTCATCCTGTCCGCCTAGTTCCCGCGTATTGGCCAGCATATCTTCCAGGTTGCGGTTGGTCAGTATGGTATAATTGTAAGTTTCACTGTATTTGTCCACATCAAAATAGATGGTTCCATTCGCTTCATAGGCAAATCCATTGTCTATAATGGTTTTGATCATTTCTATTTGCTCAATGATATGGCCTGTGGCTGTGGGCTCTATGCTCGGCGGAAGCGTATTGAACATTCTAAGTACTTCATGAAAGCCCAGTGTATATTTCTGAACAATCTCCATAGGCTCCAGCTGTTCCAGTTTGGCACGCTTTGCAAATTTATCATCCCCCTCATCCCGGTCCCCTTCCAGGTGCCCGGCATCGGTGATATTGCGTACATACCTCACCTTATAGCCGCTATATTGAAGATATCTGAAAATCAAGTCAAATGAAATAAAAGTCCGGCAATTGCCCAGGTGTACATCACTATATACTGTAGGTCCGCATACGTACATCCCTACATTGGGTGCATTCAGGGGTTCAAAATCTTCCTTCTTACGTGTCAGTGTATTGTATAGCTGTAAGCCTTTTTCCATTCGTATTGATCTTTTAATTGTCATCCGGCTGCCTTAAGCACCGGTTATAAGGTTGCAAAGTTAAATAATTTAGGGATTTAATCTCAAGTCGCTGCGCACAGGAAAATGATCAGACAACTTGGCCTTAATAATCTTATGGTTTAGTATTTCAATGTTTTTGGTCGCAGCGATATAATCAATCTGAAAATTCGGGAATTTACCATTGTAAGTCTTGCCTAAACCGGTACCCTGCTTCACAAATGCATTGTTCAGGTTTCGGGTCAGTTGGGTAACAGCATAGGAGGCCGGTGTGTCGTTAAAATCACCTGCCACTACAAATGGGGTAGTACAGGTTTCAAAATGTGCCTTCATGATGTCTACCTGTGCACTTCTTTTGAGGAAAGCGCTTTTAAGCATCCGTGCGATCCTTTTGGAAGAAGATATTTCCGGCTCCATTTTTTTGGTTACCTTATCCAGATAGTCGTAATCTTCAGGGTTGAAAGAAATAGACTGAAGATGTACATTGTATACCCTGAGGACCTGTTTATTGACTTCCACATCGATATAAATGCTTGCATTGCCCGTCCTATCCTGATAGAAGGCGATATCGCCTTTCCTTTTAATGGGATACCTGGAAAAAATAGCCAGTCCCATACTTTCATAATCATTTTCGTAAGAAGGAAGAAAATAATACTCTTTCGTTTTCAGCATTTTTTTTAGGCTGTCTGTAATATCATAACGGCCTTTCCTCCTGCTATAATATTCCTGGAAACAAACGATATCAGGGTTTTCCTGCTCCACGACATCCAGCATCTGCTCTTTGGTCGCCTCATCATTGACCTCACCATAGGGCTTGAAATTGTGCACATTGTAGGTCATGATCCTTATGGCATCCTGCGCCACTTTAGGCCCCTCGCCGTTATTTCCTGAAAAGCCCCAGGTGGAATTTAAAGCCGTCCAGCCCAAAACAATAAGCAAAAGTGTTGCTGCAGCCCAGGCCCATCTTTTCCTTAAAGCCCACAATAGGATCATCACGATATTTAGAGCCAGGAAGAAAGGGTAAGCAAGGCCAAAAAAAGCAACTAAAGGATAATCTCTTGGATCGAATCTCCAGGCAGAGAAGCCCAATATCAATGCTGCAGCCAGTATAAAAGCGGCCAACAGTAATATTCGGTCCAAAAAATTGAGTTTGCGCCTGCTCATTTAATCTTTACTTGCCTTAAAGAGAATTTCTTTTTCTTCCCTGCTTAGTTTATCGTAGCCGGTCTTTGAAATTTTATCCAGTATCTCATCAATTTCCTTTTGATCCGGAGCATTGCTTTTTGTGGTGTTCGATTTCCTGGGCGCATCGTTTTTCACCACCCGCAAATGGGGTTTTTTCTTAAACATATTGCTCCAGTCGTGCCCGGACTTCAATGCTTTGATATACGCAAAGCCTAAAACCGCACCGCCGATGTGTGCAAAACTTCCCCCTGCATTGGCGGAAGAAATACCAATCAGATCCAGCACCACATAGGCCAATGCCAGGTATTTCAGCTTTACATCGCCCAGCAGGAGTAACCGGATGCTATAATCTGGCACCAATGTAGCCGTTGCAACAATAACAGCCATTACCGCGGCAGAAGAGCCGACTACCGTATCTACGCCCACACTTCGCTCAAATACGGGAAATATATTGTAGGCTAAAACATACAAAATCGCACCGGCAAAGCTTCCAAACCAATACACGAGATGAAACTGCCGTGGTTTCAGGAAATCAATAAAAATCTGCCCAAGCCAGTACAGCCATAACATATTGAAAAGCAGGTGCAATAGTCCGTCGTGAAAAAACTGGTAGGTAAAAAAGGTATAGAACCTGAGCGGCAACTTGTCCAGCGATGCCGGCAGACCGAAATATTCCCTGACCAGCAGGTCAAAGCCCCCATCGGCATTTCCTGCTAAAAAGAAAGGGATTTTACAGACTGCAACCACCACAAAGATCAGCACATTGATGCCAATGTAGAGAAATACGGGGTTTCCCGAGCGGAACATCTTAATCCATAAATCCTTAAACAGGTTGCTATTCATAATAATTATAAAATCTATCGTTGTTTTTATCTTTCCAAAGCTTCACAAGGATGAAGCCAATTAAAGCGCCACCGAGGTGCGCAAAGTGGGCGACAGAATCTCCGGGCACTTTAGCCACACCCGAAGTCAATTCCAGTACAATATATCCCAACACAAAATATTTTGCTTTAATGGGTACCGGAAAGAAAAGCATCATCAATTCCGTATTTGGATACAGCATCCCAAAAGCCACGAGGATACCAAATACCGCACCTGAAGCACCCATCATCGTACCTCCGTAGATTCCCAGTAGGGTGTCTGAATCGCTCCGGGTCAGGTTTGGAATATGAATATTGGCGTTGATATAACCAGCCCCCCGCACGACGTCTGTGATCGGGTTATTGATCGCAGAGCCTGTAATCTGATATACCTCATAGGCCTGCACGCCCATTTGCAGGGCAACCGCACCAAATGCTGTGATCAGGTAATAATTCAGAAAACGCTTTCCTCCCCATCTGCTTTCCAGCGTGCCACCAAACATAAACAAGGCAAACATATTGGAAAATAAATGCAGGAAATTCACATGCATAAACATGTAGGTCAACAATTGCCAAACCCTAAAAAGAGGGGAGTCGATATAATAAACACCCAGGATTTCCTGAAGATCTACAGTGCCGGAATTCCGGAGCACATAGGTTGCTGCAAAGAACAACACATTGATGATCAACAAATTCTTTACTACAGGAGGTATATGTATATTGTTCATTCTTTATTTATCAAATTTTTTATCCAGCTCCGTCAAGCCTATCGTTTGTATCACAGGCTTACCGCTGATGCTAAAGTTAGGGGTTTTACACGCAAAAAGCTGCTCTATTAATGTATTCATTTCTTCCTGGCCCAAAGCTGTGCCGCTTTTAATCGCACTGTTGCGGGCCATGCTCCGGGCCAGGGCATCCCGCTTATCCAATTTCAGTTCCTGCTGAGAGTTTTTAAAGCCCTCGATCAGATGCTCAAACAACTGGGTCTCATTGATGTTTGTACTGCCCAGGTCGACGGGAATGCCTTCGATCACCAACGTATTTTTACCAAACTCCCTGACTTCAAAGCCCAGGCTCTTGATATCCTCGAGCAGGCTTTTGGCCAGTTCAAAATCATTGGGCGTCAGCGTGACCGTCTGGGGAAACAAACTTTGTTGTGATGCGCCTTTCCTGTCTTCCAAATGAAGGAGGAAACGCTCGTACAAAATGCGCTCGTGTGCCGCCTGTTGATCGATCACCATTAAGCCAGACCTGATCTGTGAAATAACATAGCGGTTGTGCAGCTGCATAAATTGCTTTTGCAGGGGCACGAACTTCTCGTCGCGCTCCGTGGCCGGCAGATCAATACTGACCTGTTCCGCCTGCTTTTGATCGGCAGCAATTTCATACAGGCTGCCCCAATCGCTATTGCTGGCCGGCATGCCCCGCTGACTCTTGCCATACGACGAGTAATCCCTGGATGCACTGGAAAAGCTACCGCCAGAAAAACCACCGCCGCTGCCTTCCCCGGCCCCCGGCTTATTCTCAAAGGGATTGAAATTGGGATTAAAATTAATGGACGGCGGCACGATCTCTTCCGGTGCCATCGGCGTAATCATCGCACTAAAGCCAGTTTCCTGGTCAAAATCTATGGTCGGACTAATGTTAAACCTACCCAAAGAGCGCTTCACCGCAGCGTGCAGGATCGCATAAATAGATTTCTCATCCAGGTATTTGATCTCTGTCTTCGTCGGATGTACATTCACATCAATCTTCGCAGGGTCAATATCTATAAAAAGTACGTATAAAGGGAAATTATCATCCGGGAGCAGCTCCTGGTAGGCACGGTTTACCGCATGGTTCAGATAGGCATCTTTAATAAAACGGTTGTTCACAAAGAAGAACTGCTCTCCCCTGGTTTTTTTGGCAAACTGGGGTTTTCCGATAAAGCCTTTCAGGTTGATGATGGTCGTCTCTTCCTCTACCGGTATCAACCGCTCGTTGTAATTGTTGCCAAACAGGTGCACAATCCGCTGCTTCAAAGCAGAGGCCGGCAGCCTGTAGATCTCCGTCCCGTCATGGTGAAGTGTAAAAGCAATGCCGGGGTGCGCAAGGGCTACCCGCTGGAAATCATCGACAATATGCCGCATCTCTGCCGGATTGCTCTTCAAAAAATTACGCCTGGCAGGGGTATTGTAAAAAAGGTTTTTCACAGAAATGCTCGTACCCTCAGGCGTAGCGACAGGCTCCTGACTAATCACCACCGAGCCTTCTATAATCAGCTGTGTGCCCAGTTCTTCTCCATGCTGACGCGTCCGCATCTCCACCTGGGCAATGGCGGCAATGGAAGCCATCGCTTCTCCTCTAAAACCCATGGTACGAATGGCAAAAAGATCCTCTGCCTTTCGCACTTTTGAGGTGGCATGGCGCTCAAAGCACATCCGGGCATCTGTGACACTCATCCCGCAACCGTTGTCTATCACCTGCATCAATGCCTTTCCTGCGTCTTTCAAAATCAGCTGGATCTTGCTCGCGCCTGCATCTATCGCATTTTCCAGCAGCTCCTTTATGGCAGATGCAGGTCGTTGTACCACTTCTCCGGCCGCTATCTGGTTCGCTACACTATCTGGCAAAAGTTGTATAATATCTGACATCTAATTCCTTTGGTAAAGGTCGCTAATTTACGATTTTTTTAATGCCTTTGGTTCTGCACGCTTTATGTTACCTTAATATTACTATCCTTTTTCTATCTTTAACCGTATGAATAAACTGTTCACTATTTTATCGATCTCCACCCTGTTATTTGCCGCTTGCAGCAAACAGAAAGCCGACCTTATTTTATACAACGGCAAAGTGTATACCGTCAATGATTCTTTTGATACCGTTCAGGCTTTTGCGGTAAAAGAAGGAAAGATCGTTGCCACTGGAACATCAGAAGACATCAGGAAGAAATACAGTGCAGGCGAAGAAATTGATGCTGGCGGACAAACCGTATATCCCGGTTTCATAGATGCCCATGCCCATTTTTATATGTATGGCAGAGATCTTCAGTATGCGGATCTCCGTGAAGCCAAAAGCTGGGAAGAGGTTTGCCAGCGCCTGGTCGACTTTGCTAAAAAGAATCCCGACGGATGGCTGATGGGTACCGGCTGGGACCACAATGACTGGCCCGGCAAGCAGTTTCCGGACAAGGCCCGCCTTGACGAGTTGTTTCCCGGACGGCCGGTCTTTCTTAACCGCATCGACGGACATGCTGCTTTGGTGAACCAGGCTGCGTTGACCGCGGCAGGTATCCTGAAAAGCTATCCCATCACCGGAGGGGAGATCGTTGCTAAAAACGGTAATCTCACCGGATTGCTCATCGACAATGCTTCCGACCTTGTACAGGCCAAAATACCTGCCAACACGCCCAAGCAGATTGAAAAAATACTCATGGATGCACAGCGGGATTGTTTTGCAATGGGACTGACCACTATTGACGACTGCGGCGTGAGTGCGGAGCAGGTCGACTTTATTGAACAGCTTCAGGCTTCCAATAAGCTAAAAATGCGTTTGTACCTCATGCTGTCTGACAGCAAGCCCAACTATGATTATTTATTCAAAAAGGGGGCGATCAAGACAGACCGTCTGAATGTACGTGCCTTCAAAGTCTTTGCAGATGGAGCCCTGGGATCAAGAGGCGCATGCCTGCTTCACCCCTATCATGACACCCCCGGTAAGCAGGGCTTTTTATTGAGCAACCCGGAACATTTTGAAGAAGTTGCGAAGCAGCTTGCAGAAAAAAACTTTCAAATGTGTACCCATGCCATTGGCGATTCAGCCAACCGCACTATACTGAAGATATACAACAAAGTACTGGGTGGCAAAAACGACAAGCGCTGGCGCATAGAGCATGCGCAGGTAGTCGCCCCGGAAGACTTCGAACTCTTTGGCAAGGCCAATGTAATCCCTTCCGTACAGCCTACTCACGCTACATCAGATATGTATTGGGCCAAAGAACGCCTCGGTCCGGAACGCATTAAAGGGGCCTATGCCTTCAAACAACTGATGGATCAGAATGGCTGGATCCCGCTGGGCACCGACTTCCCCGTCGAACAGATCAACCCTATGCTGACCTTCCTGGCGGCTACTGCCCGGACCGACACCAAAAACTATCCCCAGGGCGGTTTCCAAATGGAAAATGCGCTTAGCGGCGAACAGGCACTCCGCGGCATGACCATATGGGCAGCGAAAGCCAATTTCGAAGAAAAAGAAAAAGGCAGCCTGGAAACCGGAAAATTTGCCGATTTTGTGATCCTGAACCAGGACATCCTAAAAATCCCCTCTAAACAAATCCTAAACACACAAGTCATAAAAACCTATATCAACGGAGAAAAAGTATATGAAAAAAAATAATCTGTTTGGCCTGATCGCAATCAGTGTATCTGCATTAATCAATTGTACCGCCTGCGCACAGGAGCACAAGAAAAACCAGCAGCAGCTGACCATCATGAACAACATCAGCCAAAATATCGTGGTGCTGAACAACCATGAACAAGTCCTCCCTTTAAAACAACTCGACAAGCAAAATATCGCCTCCATTGACCTGGGTTTTGAGCATCAAAGCGTATTTGACAGCCTATTGAGCAAGTACACCAAAATCACCCGCTTTTCTACCCGCCCATATGCTGCGGAAAGCTCGCTGAACAACCTGGAAGATGAATTAAAATACTTCAATACAGTCATTATCGCTGTACCCGCACAGATAGCCAACGACGCAAAATACATCAATATGATCCAGAGCTTGTCGACAAGCAAGCAGGTGATCCTCTCCCTGTTTGGCAGTGCAAAAAGCCTGAAGTTCTTTGATGCCATCAGCGCGCCCCTGGTATGGAGCGATCAGCAAAATGCCGAAGCTGCACAAATCACCCCGCAGGTTATTTTTGGAGGGATTGCGGCCGACAAGAGACTACCACAGGACATTTCCCCGAAATATACCAAAGGCTCAGGCTTTAGCACCTCTGTCACACGCTTCAAATACACACTCCCTGAAGAAGTGGGGATTAATTCAGAAGATCTGAAAGAAATAGACAATATCGCCGCAGAAGCCATCAATGGTAAAGCCGCGCCGGGCATGGTGGTGCTGGTCGCCAAAGACGGCAAGGTGATCTTCAATAAAGCCTATGGCAATCATACCTATGACGGGCCAATCAAAGACAAGGTCACAGACATCTTTGACCTTGCCTCACTAACCAAGACCACTGCTACCACACCAACCATTATGCGCCTGGTAGAACAGAAAAAACTAAACCTGGACACCAATGTAGGGGCCTACATCCCCAAGGTACGCCCGCTGCCCATGAATGAGATCAAAGTGCGTGAAGTCATGCTGCACCAGGCGGGTTTTATTCCCTATATCCCCTTCCACAACAGCATCCAGGAAGGCGACTACAGCCGGGACTCCTCCGCAGCCTACCCGACTAAAGTGGCCGATAATTATTACATCAAAAAGGGCTTTTTTAGAAACGTGATGTGGGAAAAGATGATCAATTCTCCGATCAAGACCAGGGGTAAATATGTATATAGCGACATCAGTATGTACGTGATGCAGGATATCGCGGAGCGCATCAGCCAGGTGCCGATCAATCAATATGTGATCGACAATTTTTATAAACCATTGGGTATGCAAACCGCAGGCTTTTTGCCGCGCAACCGGTTCACAAAAGACCAGATCATTCCTACAGAAAACGACACATATTTTCGCAAAACCTTATTGGAAGGATATGTACACGATCAGGGTGCCGGCCTCGCGGGTGGTGTAGCCGGACATGCAGGTCTCTTCGCCAGTGCCAATGACGTCGCCATCATCTATCAGATGCTCCTAAACAGAGGTACCTACGGAGGAGAGCAATATTTTAAACCCGAGACGGTCAACCAATTTATCACCAAGCAAAGCGCCGTCAGCCGCAGGGGTCTGGGCTTTGACCGCTGGGACCCACGTCCTGAAGCCAAATACCCATCTGAACTGGCTTCAGACCAAACATTCGGACATACAGGCTATACAGGCACCTGCGTATGGGTAGATCCTGCAAGCGGACTGGTGTATGTGTTTCTATCAAACCGGGTGCACCCTACAGTAAGCGAGCAACTGGGTAAGCTCAGCATCCGCCCGCGCATTCAGGATGCGATATATAAAGCGATAGCCAAAGCAAAAAAATAAAGAATGACCATCTGGTCATCAGATCTTTTGTTGGGATTTGATGGCCAGATATCTGTTGACCACATTGACCGTCAGGTTTTCAGGCGGGGTGAGTATACTCAGGATGCCATGACTGGCCAGTTCCTTCACCATTAGTCGTTTTTCGTAGGCAAACTTACCCGCGATGGTTTTTATGTAGATCCCCTCTACATCTTTGGCGGGGGCTTCAGTAATACTTTTAAGCTCTGTATTTTCAAAGAAAACAATCAGCAGCAAATGGAACCTTGCCATGCGTTTGAGATAAGGCAACTGCCGCTGCAATGCAGACATTGTTTCGAAATTGGTAAAGAAGACCAGTAAGCTTCTTTGGTTCAGTACGCTGCGCACCGTCACATGCAGCGCTTCCATATTGGTCTCGAGGTAGCGTGTTTTTTCTTTATACAATACCTCCATGATCTTGCCGAGCTGCATCGGTCGGCGGTCGGCAGGCACAATACTCCCTATTTTTTCACCGATGGTGATCAGACCTGCCTTATCTTCTTTCAGCAGGGCCACATTCAACAGCACCAAACTGGCATTGATGGCGTAGTCGAGCAAGCTCATCCCTTCAAAAGGCATTTTCATCACCCTGGATTTATCGATCAGGCAATACACATGCTGCGCCTTTTCGTCCGTAAATGAATTGACCATCAGATCGCCCTTTCGTGCGGTGGCTTTCCAGTTGATCGTGCGGTAGTCATCACCCGCCACGTAGTTCTTGACCTGGTCAAACTCCATGCTGTGCCCGATCCTTCTGATCTTTTTGATGCCGATCTCCGTGAGCCGGTTGGAGATGGCCATCAGTTCATATTTGCGCAACTGGAGAAAGGACGGGTATACCGGCACCGTGGCTTCTGATCCAAAACTGCTGCGGCGGACCAGCAGCCCGAGCGGCGACTGCACATACAAACGGACCTGCCCAAACACATACTCGCCTCTTTTGGCCGGTCGCAAGCTATACGTTATATTTTTATGCATGCCGGGCTTCAGCTGGCTGCGGAAATACAAGTCGCGTTTTTGAAACTGAAAAGGGATCTCATCAATGACCCCTATGGTAACGGGGAAAGCATAGAAATTTTCTACATAGATACTGAGTTCATTTTCGTCGCCATTGCTCAGTCGCTCGGGCAAGTCCCTGCTCAGAAACACGCCGCGGCGCGTATTGTACAAAAGTACGAAGTCCAAAACCAGCAGAGCGATCAGTATTCCAAAGAAAATATAAGGCAGATCACCAAGCCAGGGGAGGAAGAAAGAAAACAAAAATAAAAATACACAGAGCACTATACCGGCAAACAGCCGGTTGCCCAGGAAGAGATCCTGATAATATTTTTTAAACAATGCTTTCATCCAATATCGTTTTGCTTATTTATCTGGGGATCTCAATCTTTTTAATGATCTGGGCAATGACGTCATTGGAGGTCAATCCTTCCATTTCTTTATCCGGCGTCAGCATGATGCGGTGCGTAAGCACCGGGGTAGCCACCTTAATGATATCTTCCGGCGTGACAAAGTCCCGTCCCTGCATGGCTGCGATGGCTTTGGCGCTATTAATGATCGCCAGCGAAGCGCGCGGCGAGGCCCCTAGGTACAGCGATTTATTGTTGCGCGTTTCGTGCACAATAGCGGCCACATACTCAATCAGCTTAGGCTCTACATGCAAAGCTTTGATGATTTTACGACAGGCCATGATCTGCGCGAGGCTCAATACAGGTTTCACTTCCTGAAGCTCATCTTCCAGGCGGCGCTGATGCTGCTGCATCAGGATCTGGGTTTCCTCCTCCAGGCTCGGATACTTAATTTCTATTTTAAAGAGGAAACGGTCCAGTTGCGCCTCCGGCAACCTGTACGTACCCTCCTGCTCTATCGGGTTTTGGGTGGCGATGACCATAAAAGGTTCTTCCAGCAGATAGGTAGTGCCGTCGACCGTGATCTGCCGCTCTTCCATCACTTCAAATAAAGCGGACTGTGTTTTGGCAGGTGCCCGGTTGATCTCATCAATCAGGATGATGTGGCCAAATATTGGTCCTTTTCTATATTCAAAATTTGCCGATTTAGGATCAAAAACTGAAGTACCCAATACATCTGAAGGCATCAGATCGGGCGTAAACTGGATCCTGGAAAAGGAGGCATCTATACTTCTGGCCACCAGCTTCGCACTGAGTGTTTTGGCTACACCGGGCACCCCCTCCAGCAGGATATGTCCGTCGGCCAGCAATCCGGCGATCAGGAAATCGATGGTTTCTTTTTGTCCCACGATGATCGACCCCAGGCTCTGCCTGATTTGCTCTACAGCGGCGTTCAACTGCGTGAGGTCGGTTCTTTCATTAAATAGTTGCGGTTCCATACTTATTGGGCTTGCTTATAAAATTCTTCCATATATTCATTCAGGTCTATCAGCTCCTTATCGCTCAGCTGACTGGTCAGTTCTGCCATCTTTATGCTGGCAAACAAGTTTTGCAGCGTTCCCTGCCTTGCGCCTGATTTCTGCCGGACGGCTTCCATCAGTTCGGGGACGGCCATATTGGTATTCAGGCGGTAATTGCTGCGCAGAAAGTCCATAAAATAACTGATCTTCTTTTGCGCAATGTCTTTATTGTCCCGCTGTTGGTAGTATACTTTGCCTACGACCTTTACAAAATCCAACGATGCATTTTTCAGGGACGGGATCACCGGAATGATCCTTTGCCTGCGTTTCATTTCAAAAAGTATAAACACCAATAGGCCGGTGAGGGCCAGGAAATAGGCCCAGCGCAGGCGTTCATGTTCAAAAAACACCCGTAAGAGCGAGGAATTCTCCGTGCTGCGCCGGCTGAACTTCTCGTCCCAGATCAGCCTTTGTCCCCGTGGCAGATAAGACAGGGCTTTGGCCGCATAGTCTGCGCCTTCCGGTTTGAGCAGGTTGTAATTGCTCAGCAGCTGCGGATTGGGCAGCAGGTAAAGCGCTCCCTTTCCGAAGCTGTATTTTATAAAATTGGCTTTCCCCTCACTATTTGTCCCCAGTACCGTTGCCCTGGCCGTATCCAGTTTACTGAAATAATAAGAACCCAGGCTTTTGTCAAACCGATAGCCGTCCTTGCGCATCAATGCAGGGTTGCTTAAATTGATTGGCGCACTTAAGGTATCCACCAGCTGAAATGTGGATTTGATTTGCAGTTTGAGTCGCCTGGTCAATTGCCTCCCCGGATCATAGGTAGCCATAAACACCTGGTTGCCCCGCTGCATGAAGCTCATCAGTTCACGGTAATCCAGCTTATCCAGCTCCAGTTTGGAACACACCAGCAGGTAAGTCGTGTTGCTGTAGGATTGTTTATGCAAGGTATTGTATACCGCAGTTCGGGATATCTGTATTTTTGAACCCGGGAGGATGTGCGGCATCTCCTTATTCAGGATATACAATCCAAATGGTATTTTGTCTTCCTTCAAGTAGGTCGGCGACCAGTTGGTTTCTGCCGGCCGGTGATACAGGGCCAGGAGATAGAACAGGAGCAACAGGGAGCCGCCGATCAGGTATAGTCTGAACCCTCTCATGATATCCGCTGGTTAAACTGATCAAAACTTTCTTTCAACACGTCAAAACCGGCGCTGTCTATCGGAAACTCTCCATACCAGATGTATTCAAAACTCAGGGTGAGCTCGGCAAATTGCTGTCTGAGCAGCAAGTCCCGGATCTCTGTGAGGTAGGTATTGTTTGTTTTTTCGGGCTGCCAGTGGATCAGGCTGCGGTCAGTCAGGCTTTTTAGTGTGCGGAGGTAACAGAGCCTTACCGCCAGCCTGTAATTCCCTTTGGAAACAGCCGCCTCTATCTGTTCATTAAAATCAATTTCATGGATATTTTCGAGCGACTCCGTGTAAGGCACTTCCAGCGGCCTGGATTTGCCGCTGAAGATCTTCAGGTCGAGCCCGGTCATTCTTGTTATCCCATAAACGGCAAAGCCAATCAACAGTAGCATCACGGCATACTGGATCCACTTTCCGGCACCTGATTTACCGATCACTTCATCATAAACCGACCAAAACCACTTCCAGAACCTATCCCATAAGCTGTTCTGATCGATAGCCTTTCCATCGTATTTAAATTCCTTTTCTTTACCGTAGGCTTCCATCTTTTGGCGGTCAAAGCTACGGAGATCTACCTTCCCCGTATCGGCTTTCAAGACCGCGGGGGCGGGGTGCATGGCCTGCCTTGCCCATACAGGGAGCGCCGATGCAAAGAAAAACAAAAAGAGGAGGAGCGTTCGGGACATCTTAATATTCCTCTGCCTGCACCGGCTTGTCGTCCGTGCCGCCCAATTGATTGATGCGGTCAAACAGTCCTGAATTCTCCTGCCGCTCGGCCAGGTTAAAGTAACACAGCGTAACGCCAACTATCGGGATGATCATAAACACATGCGATATGTGCTGCAAAACTGAAGTGACAATCACCGCAACGGTTCCGGACACCATAGATTCAGGAAAAAACTTTCCGGCCAGGGTAAGCAATACACCTGGAATGGCGACGGCTATCATCAGGGCATAGGTGATGATCCAGGTGACCAGTATCGTTCCGGCCGTTACCCACCATTGATCGGTCAACAGTTTAAAACTCCGGTTGAAAGAATATTGAAAGTTCGAATTTTCGATGACCATCACGGGCAACAACAAGCTCATTGCCGGAAATACATAAATAAAGGGTATAAAAAGCAGTGCCATACAAACGACCAGCAACACGCCGATCAATAGTGAAGACCACAATACCCTGAAAAAGTAATATTTAAAATAACCCCAGATCTCTTCAGCCTGCGGCGCGATATTGCCACGTTCTATATAGATAGCGATAAAGCTTAGGATCGAAACCACCAAAGCGGTATAGTTCAGGATTGCAAATATAAAAGAGAAAATCACCGGCAGGGCGAAAAGGCCTGCAAAGCGGGTGACGCTCCTTCCGGTCCCATAGCCCGTACCCTGAAGACTGAGCTGTTGCACAACCGTAGACAGTACTCCCCCGAGTAGGAACAACCCGCAGAAGTAAATAAACACTTTAAGCAAGGGCTTGAAGTTTTGCTTGATAAACACAAAAGTATCGTTGATGATCTCGCCGAAATCCCGGACTTTTTTGAATTGAAGGTTATTCTGCATGTGATATATGATGAGGTGTTAAATTAGTTGTATGTCGTTTGGCAAGTAGCATCGGATAGAGAATGACATACCAGATGATAAAAGCCAGTGAGCTGCCCAGGATGCTTAGGCTAAGCCACAAAGGCATCTCGGTATGCCTGGTGATGTAGCCTTCAAAAAAAGCAGCCACTATAAATATCGGCACGAGCCCCAGGATGATCTTGGTGCCATCCTTTGCGCCGTTTATAAACGACTGAAGGCGGGTAAGCGTTTTGGGAAATAGCAGGCCATGACCGAGTATCAGTCCTGCAGCGCCGGCCACCACGATCGCAGATATTTCCAGCGTGCCGTGGATCCAGATCACCAGGATGGCCTCCAGCCCCAGTCCGCGGCTGAAGAAGTAATAATGGAAAGAACCGATCATAATCCCGTTGTGCAGCATGGCCACGACAGAACCGATTGCGAAAAATATACCGCTTACAAACATTTTAAAGGAAACCAGGATATTGTTAAACGCGATGGCCATAAACATTTGCAGTTCCCCTGTTTGCTTGTACACGCCGAAAGGGTCGCCTTTGGCAATGTTTTCATTGGTCATATTCACGTATCCGTCGCCCAGGATCAGGCGGAGAAAACTTTCATCATACTTAGCCGAGACAGCCCCTATGGATGCTGCGATCAGGAAAAACAGGAAAGAATACAGCAATTGCCTGCGGTAGGTATAAAATAGCAAGGGCAACTCATATTTCCAGAAGATGAGGAAACGGTTGCGTTCCTCCTTTTTGTTTTTATAGATGGATTGGTGCAATGTAGAGGCCAGTCCGTTGAGGTAAGCAGTGGTTTTAGACTGCGGGTAAAACGTCTTGGCAAAGGCCAGATCATTGGTAATATCAATAAAGCGGTCGGCCAGCTCATCCGGACTTTGGGTGTGCTGCTGCTCAAAAGATTTCCACTTATCTGAATTCTGTTTTACGAACAGCGCTTCTCTCATATTCCGTGCAGGTCTATTTTTTTCGTTAAAATAGGCAAAAAATCAATTTCTCCAACAATAAATTGAACATCAATACTATATTTGAAATTATGGAGATTGTAAAAATAAGCACCAGCCAGAATATAGACATCGATTATGCCGTCGCTGGCCTGGGGGAAAGGATCGTCGCCAGGATAATTGATCTGGGTGTATTCCTTGGTGTTTACCTGCTTTTTGCCTTACTGGCTCTGATCACCGGTCTGAGTGGATTGTCTAAAGTATCACCCGTTATTTTTTACGTGCTGATCTTTGTATACTTTGGCAGTTACATCTTTTACAACCTGCTCTGCGAGATTTTTATGAACGGGCAATGCATTGGCAAACGGATCATGAAGATCCGGGTGATCAGCATCGACGGGAGTCAGCCCAGTTTTGGACAATATGCCATTCGCTGGGTGTTCAGACTGGTAGATTTCGGACTAACGCTCCAGGTCGGCGGGCTCATCTGTGTGGCGATATCTGAGAAGAAACAGCGGATCGGGGACATTGTAGCGGGGACTACCGTTGTCAAGACCATTCCCCGCACCGGCTTTGAGCATATTGCTTTTCACCCGACTGAGGAGAATTATGTGCTGGTCTACCCCAACGTTCACCTGCTCAATGACCGCGATATAGAATTGATCCATGAGGTGGTGACCACATTTTATAAAACCGCCAACCATCAGCTGATTGAAACTTTATCGGCCAAAATAGCCGCCATTCTGGAGATCCCGGCACCTGGATTGGGGAACCAGCTCGGCTTTCTCAATACGGTGGTCAAGGACTACAACCACCTGGGTTCCGCCAGTCTGTAGTTATTTTTTTAATCCGATCTCTCTCAGCCGCTCGTCAAGATATTCACCGGCAGTCATATCTTCATAAAACTTCGGGTGCTGTGCGTCTACGCATGAATCCAGGCAGGTCAGGTCCATACTCATCCTGGGATGCAGAAAAAAGGGCACTGAATACCGGGAAGACTTCATCAAGTCCCTTGGCGGATTGACCACCCGGTGTGTGGTTGAGCGCAGCCTGTTGTTGGTCAGCCGTTGCAGCATATCGCCTACATTAACCACGATATCTGTATGCCCCGCCTTAATGGGCAACCATTCCCCGCTCCGGGTCAGCACTTCCAGACCATCCGCACTGGCTCCGATCAGCAGGGTGATCAGGTTAATATCTTCATGCGCACCCGCGCGGACCGCATCATCGGGCAATGCCTCCGGATCTTCAATAGGAAAATAATGGATGCCCCTCAGAATGGAGTTGCCATTGTGTACCTGGGTGTCAAAATAATCGATGGGCAGGCCGAGGTAGGTGGCTATGGCCCGCAGCAAATGCTTGCCGCTTTCCTCCAGTTTCCTGTAAATCTCCAGGGTCACCGCGTTAAAATCAGCGATTTCCTCTACCACTTCATTGTCCGGATACTGGATTTTGATGGGGTCTTCGTCCGTCACCTCCTGACCGATCTGCCAGAACTCCTTAAGATCGGCTGTTTTAGCCCCTTTGGCCGTCTCCTTCCCTGCACTGGTGTATCCCCTTTGTCCGGCCAGTTCCGGTTTTTCGTACTTCAGCTTTAGTTCTGTTGGTAAGGCAAACATGGCCTTTATATTGTCGTAGAGCCTATCGATTAGTTCCTGGCTTAGCCCATGATTGGTGATGGTGATAAAACCTGAATCGTTAAAAGCACGGCCAAGATCATCTGAAAATGCTTGCCTTTGTGCGTCTGTTCCATTTACATAAGAGCCGAGATCTAAACAGGGAATATAGGGTGCTGACATAAGATGACTTTTTAAGGATAAAAGTAAGCATTAAACCTAAACTATTTCCTGCTTATTTGCGTAATTTAAAGTATGAAGAATTTAGTGATCTTATGCCTGCTTTTGTTGTCCTTTACACAAGCGGGCGCACAACAAAAAACTGCTCAGAAAAAACAAAAAGCCACCTTCGGGATGGGTTGTTTTTGGTGTACAGAGGCCATCTTCCAGCGGCTGAAAGGTGTGAGCAATGTACGCTCCGGATATGAGGGCGGCAAGGTAGCCAACCCAAGCTACGATGAGGTATGCACGGGCCTGACCGGTCATGCCGAGGTGATCGAAGTGACCTATGACCCCAACGTCATCCGGTATGACGAATTGCTGGAAATATTCTGGAAAAGCCACGATCCGACCACGCTCAACAGGCAAGGCGCAGATGTAGGCACGCAATACCGCTCTGTGGTCTTCTATCATACCGATGAGCAAAAGCAGCTGGCTGAAAAATATAAAGCGGAACTGAATAAGACCAATGCTTTCGGCAAACCTGTGGTGACCCAAATCACCAAAGCTGCGCCTTTTTATGTAGCTGAGAACTATCATCAGAATTACTTTAATGATAATAAAAATGCACCGTATTGCCGTGCAGTGATCCTACCAAAGCTGGACAAGCTGGAAAAAGTGTTTAAAGCAAAGCTAAAGCCTTAACCAAAAATAACCCCCAGTCAATACATCAACCACAGATCATCCAGTGGTGATCCAGAGATGATCCAGTGGTTGTCCAGTCAAAGGTGACCAGAGACTCGTTGGCGTCTGCCTTACAGCATGAACTTCAGTCCTACATTCAGCCCCAGGCCTCCTATATTGATATAAGACCGAAGGTCATCTGATGGCCTGGTCGGATCATAACCGGGCTGCCCCTTCACATTCATACCCGAGCGAATGGTTTTATGATAGTTGACCTCCCGCTCCCCAAGTGGCTGTTCAGCTAAAGTCAATTGACGCGTACCGGCTACAGTACCTGTGGCATTGACGACTACGCTGGCTGTGCCTTCATAGCTTTTCAATTCTTTATTATCACCGCCGACCGACACATTCCGGTATTCCAGTTCGGAGAAAAAGCTGATGCGGTTGCCCAGCTTGTAATCAAAACCCAGGGCACTCTGAAAACCAATAGTAGGTCGTGGGTTGATCTTTTCTTCACGGTCGATCATCAGCGTTGTGCGGGTTCCCGGAGGGGAGACAATACCGGCATCGGCCGCAAACTGACCAGTGTTGTCCTGCAAGGAAGTATTGATCTGTAAATATCCGGCTACGGGAACGATCACCCCGACTTTGGCATAGGGCCTGAAATCGCTGGTGGTGGGCAGGTGTAATACCAAAGCTGGCGCCACGTCAAATGCAGTAACCTGTCCATAGGTATTCAGTTCAGTCAGCATATTTCCATCCTGAATATAGCGCTGCTTCATCATGTCCTGCTTCTCACTCTGGAAATAATTAATGCCAAGTTCCAGTCCCACAACGTCAGTAAACTTATAGCCACCGACCAGGCCTGCACGGAAGCCTTGCCCGAAAGACCCTGTCAACGCAGTCTCTGAAAATTCTGTATTGGTGCCGGTCACCGTCACCGTCCGGTCCCGGGCAGGCATACCGTTGATGGCCGGGAATTCCACTGGTGTCACCTTCATAAAATAACTGCCGGTAGGTTTGATATAAAAACCTTTTTCTTGTGCAAATGTGCTTAAGGAAACTGCCGTAAGCAGTGCTGCGGATAGGATGATCTTTTTCATAATAATAAGTTTTATGAGCTGTCCGAAAAGGTAGGCTTCTGTTTCATGAACGCACCCTTTCGGACAGCTTTCTGTATAACAATAGATATCTGACTACTAAAAAGGTGCCATAATTCATCAGAAACACAATATTTTCAATTGGGGATTATCGCTTCGCTACGAACCGAGCCCTCCAGCGAGCTCAGCGCAGCTAACCAATCTCATCAATATAATCAATATGAGATTGCTTCGTCATTCTTCCTCGCAATGACGAAACCACTATACAACTTATGAAATGTCAAAAAATGTTAAACCTCGGCCAAAATCGCCTGATAAATTTTTAAATGAATATATTAGCGACAATATAGCTTTAACATAATTTGATGAAATTTATATATTCTGCAATTGCCTTCTTTTGTTTACTTGGTCTCTCGGCTTCTGCGCAGCAAGACACCACGATCCTGAAAACCATTATCACCAAAACAAAAAAGCTGGCCGACGAACAACCGCAAGAGAAGGTTTATGTGCATTTTGACAAGCCTTACTATAGCGTTGCGGATACCATTTGGTTTAAGACCTACGTCACTTTTGAGCAGAACCTGCCTTCACCTTTCAGCAAAATTGTATATATAGACATTATAAACGGTCAGGATTCATTAATACAAAGCCTGAAAATACCTTTAACAAACAGCGTCGCTTCAGGCAATATCCCTTTAAATCCAGGCCTTTACAAACAAGACAACTATCGGATTAAGGCGTATACGCTTTGGATGCTCAATTTCGGAGAGGAAGCTTTTTTTCATAAAACCATCCCCATCGGACAAACGATAAACAAAGAGCTCCTTACCCATTTTACCTACAATTCGGTTGGCGGCAAAAGTGAAAGCATCAAAGCCAGGATACAGTTTAAAAATGCCGATAAAGTACCCTACGCCAATAAGCCGGTGACCTGGAAAGTAGATGCCAATTATGAAACGGTGGATAAAGGAAAAGCGGTGACCGATCAGAATGGGTTTATCAATATCACGATCAACCCAAAAAAGAATGAAATGATAGAACTCGGCGAACTCATCACCGATATTGCCGCTACCCCTACAGACATCATCAATTCTACGTTCAAAATAAAGCAAAGCAAAGGCGATAACGATGTGCAATTTTTTGCAGAAGGGGGAGATTTTATAGTTGGAATACCAACCAGGATGTCTTACAAAGCAGTAACAGCAAAAGGATTGGGCATAGACCTTAGTGGCACGGTCACAGACAATGAAAATAACGAAGTAACCAAGTTTACCTCTTCACATTTGGGTATGGGCTCCTTTTTCCTGACTGCCGATGCCTCGAAAACGTATAAAGCCAATATTACATTTAAAGACGGAAAAGTCAAAAGTTATGAGCTGCCAAAGCCTGTCACCTCGGGCATCAGTGCGCAGATCACCTCGGTCACAGATCAGCAGATCAATCTGAAGATCCTGGCCAACGATGCGTATTTTCAGGCCAATCAGGGCAAAGGCTTTTACATTACAGGAATGAACAATGGCCTGGTCTTTTATGCGGCACAGGCGAAGTTGTCTTCCCAGATGACCATTGCAAAAATGGATAAAGCGCAATTTCCAGCAGGTGTTTTACAGATTACTTTGTTTTCTGCCGCAGGTGAGCCGATGAGTGAGCGTCTTGTTTTTGTAACGCATAAGGACAGCGTGAAGCTTTCTGTCAAAACCGATCTGCCTGCTTATAAGCCAAGACAAAAAGTAAAGATGACGGTAAGTGCAAAAAATGGCGCTGTTGGCCTTACAGGCGACTATTCAGTGTCTGTCATCGATGAGAAAAAAGTACCGGTAGATGAAGATTCGGAAACCACCATACTGAGTTATCTGCTGCTCAGCTCTGATCTGAAAGGCTTTATCGAAAAACCCAGTTACTATTTCAACAAGATCAATGATAAGAAGGTAGCGGAGCTTGACCTGGTTATGCTCACTCATGGTTACAGACGTTTTTCTTTTAAAGACTTACTGGCCAATAAAATTGCGCCGATCACGCAATATCCGGAGCAGGACATGCGCATCACCGGCACACTGCGTGACCGCACAGGTATGCCTGTAAAAAAAGGGATTCTGAGATTGACCGTACCAGGAACAAGGATCGCATCAGAAATCACCTCCAGCCCTACCGGTGTGTTTGTCTTCCCTAACCTCAACTTCCCGGACTCTTCTAAAGTGGTGATCAATGGAAAATACAGCATGAACCCACCAAATATGATGATGATGCTTGACGGAGCGGCTTTGCCTGCAGTCGGACGAAATCCATATCCTGCCACGGAGATGCTCAATATAGACAGTACACTTTCCAGTTATATGGACAATAGTAAGAAACAGTTCAACTACCTCAACCAACTGAAAGAGGTGGTGATCAAGGGGGCACCTGTAAAAAGACCAAGCCATGCAGACCATTCGGCACTATCTGGATTAGGCATGATGCCTGAGCATTTGATTGAAGGAAGTCGCTTTGCGGGCTGCAACATTGTACTTCAGTGTTTGAAAACCATGGCAACCGGATTGACTTATGATGAACAGGAATATAAATTCTACATTACCCGTGACTACAATGCCGGCGGGCGCACACCTGTGCAGGTATTTTTAAACGGCATGCCGGTCGATGCCAACCACCTGAACACAATGAACGCCGCGGAAATAGAATCTGTGGAGATCTTCCTGAGGGATGAACTGGGTACCGTAAACCGTGCTTATCAAAGCAATGGGGTATTGGTCGTAAATACCAAGAAGATAGAGAAAGGAAAGGCGATGAGCCTGGCAGATCTGAAGAAATTACTTCCGGAAGCGAATATTTTAACCTTCTATCCAAAAGGTTTTGCGAAGGAAAGAGAGTTTTATGCACCTAAATATCCGAATGCAGCCAATACGTATACCAACAACGACTGGCGCAGTACAATTTACTGGAATCCGAAGGTAATAACGGACGCTGCCGGCAACTTTTCTTTTGAATTTTACAATGCGACAACTGCCGGTACATACAAGGCTGTGGTAGAAGGAATAGACAAGAACGGCCATGTAGGAAGAGCGGTATATCGGTTCACCGTGAAATAATTGTTACACACTGTGTTAACCTGATCTTGGCATAAGTTTTGATTTGCTATTCATACCTATGAATTTAAATCAATTGCCCATGATCACCAAAGTCTTACCCTTCATCAGCTATGCCAGGCATAGTGCGGAAAGTACATCAAAAAAACTGACCAGGGAGCAATGGATCAGTGCCGATAGGATCGTCATGATGGTGATGCTGATTATCGTGGTGGCAGGTGCTGTATTGTTCTCCTAATCCAGCTTTTTTTATTCTCAAACGCTTAAAGCAATAAGGTATCGATACGATGTGCCTGTACCCTGTTTTTTACGGGCGACCAGGAAAATATGGTGAAATGTCCATCCTGAGAGGCCACTAGAGCCATTGCATCGTGTTGATCTGAAATAAACTGTGCCGCAGAAAGATGCCGGGTGCCCCCTAATTTTGCTGCCTGGATCAAAGAAATGCCCTCGCCGACAATGGGCTCAATAAAATTCACTTCTTCAATAATGTCTTTCCCTTTGGCCCTGCCTATCTTAGCGCCGAAAGCCAAAATTTCGTATTTATCACTGATCACCGTGGCGCCATCCACTGCCGTGAGGCCGGCCAGATGGTCTACTTCCCTTTTCAGTGCCGTCTGCCAAAAGATCTGACTGGCATCTTTCCTTTCCTGATGAAGCAGGTTTGACAAGCCGCAGAAGGCAGGTTGAACGGCATATTGTATAGGCTTTACGATCGACTGAAGCCAGTTTTTGGAACTGTGGGGCACCACCAGCAAAGAACCTCCACGGCCATGCGCACGCATAGAAACGGCCAGTTGGATCAGCACATTCACAGAATCATTCCAGTACGATGGCGCGGTAAGATCGAGCAGCGACAACAACATTTGCGGACTGTCGTCCAAAGCGGCGCGGCGGTCGTCGACGATCTTCACCTGTTCTCCTTTTAGGACAACCACATTGGTAAATTTACCAAAACCGTATATTCTCCGGTGCTTGATCACCAGCAGGCTCGGCTCTGACACATCGACTACAAAACAAAAATTAGGAATGCTCAAGGTTGTTCCCCAGATGTACAGCTCTTCATCTTCATGCCATACACCAATATGAATACCGGCACGTTCCACACCCGGGGCGATCTTGGTGAGCATTTGCGGGGTCAGCGCCAGCCGCTGTTTGAACACCATCGGATTTCCGGCCTGTTCAGGCGGCAGAAACGCGAGTGAGATCTTTGGCGAATGGCCTTCTTCTTTGCGCAGACTGGCCCAGAAAGCAGCATCAATGATGGATTCCGCGAAGCGGGCCAAAGGCAGCGGAGCGAGATCCTGCTCGCCTTTTTCACTGGCATCAGCCAGATGCTTCGTAAAGATCTCTTCTACCTTGGGGGCTATAACTTTTGCGGCTTGATATGTGGGCTGATAAACCATGGTTTAAAGATAAACTATTCCGCTTTATTTTTTGCGGGGCCGGCTTTATTTTATGGTCAGCCGAATGCCAAAAAATGCACGGATATTTTGATTGGGGCCGTAGACGTAGCTGGGATCAAAAGTAAGCCCATAGGGATTGTCTGCAGTACGGGCGATTTTGCCATCGGCATCATATTGTACATTTTTATCGAAGGGATCATTGGCCCTGGCGATGATGAAAGGATTGCCTTTATTGGGCGTCCAGTTGAGCAGGTTCTTCACGCCGCCGTATAGCTCCAGTCCTTTTAGTCCCCCATAACTCAGCTGTATGTTCTGGATACTCCAGGTTGGTGAAAACTCTTTTCTAGGATCGCTTTCACTGAGTAAGGGCAGGCGCATCGGACTGTACAGATTGCCGGTATAATCAATAGACAGGTCCAGGGGAATGATCTTATAAGACACCGCCCAGTTGGCCGAGAACTTTTCCGTCAGGATCTGCTGCTTTTTTACGCCATGCTCTACGGTCGCCACATCCTGGTAGGTGGCACCGACAATAAACTTGAGCCCGCTGCTAAAAGCCAGGTCCATATTGGTGCTGAAACCCTGACTAATGGCATGACCATCGAGATTGGAATAGACAATTTCATTTGGGTTGACATCAAAATTACCTATAATGCGGTTGTTGAAATACGTGTAAAAGGCAGAAGCCTCTACGCCAAAGAATGTGCCGTCGGCAGCATACATTTTCCTTAAGAAGTTAAGGTTGACATTGTAGGTTTTCTCTGGTTTTAGCTGATCGGCGACGACCACCGTCCTTGCACCCGTCAATGCGGCATGGTCTTCGGTAAAGATATTGACCACCCTGAAGCCTGTACCGGCATTCAGACGCAGGATATTTTTTTCGTTGATGCTCCATTTGTAAGCCACACGCGGTGTAAAGATATTGCCATGGGCAGAGTTGTAATCGTAGCGGATGCCAGCCAGAAATTTATGTTGGGGAGCGACAGCTATTTCATCCTGAATGAAGAGGCCGGGCAACCAGGTATGCTTTAAGGGGGCATCTTTATTGATAATGGCATCGGTAGCGACGGTATTGTCGTCATAATACGTATAGCGCAGGGCCGTCCCTAAAAGCAGGTCGTGGTTGTTGATGCGTTTGTCCCAGATGAGCTGCCCAAAGGCGATATTCTGCTCAGCGATAAAGGAAGTGCTGCCATAGCGGCTGTCCTGATCGTGCTCATTATAGGAAAAGGACAGGAACATTTTTTCTTTGACCGGAAGCTGGTAGTTACCGATCACCTCCCAGCGGTTGGTATAAATGCTTTCGCCGTAGACCTGGTCGCCACCACGGTGCGACTTGTTCCATTGCGTCTCCCCACCCCATCTGTCCTCATAGAGATACCGTGCCGCCAGGCTGAAGATGCGATTTTCCTTGCGTTGAAAATTCCACTTCTGGAAGATAGAAATCCGGTCCTGCAAAGTAACATCGGTAAAGTTGTCGTTGTTGTTGTCCACGATATGGCCATATTTAAAATAGCTCAGGCCGGTCAGAATGGTCGTCCCTTTACCTAGCATAGACTTCAGTCCCATATCCACACTATGCTCCAGATAGCTGGTGCTCATCACATCTGCGGAGAACAAAGGCGCCTTCTGTGGCTTTTTAGTGATGATGTTGATCAATCCGCCCACGGCCTCACTGCCGTAAAGCGAAGAGGCAGGCCCTTTCACAATCTCAATCTGCTCCACCAGCGAATTGGGAATGCCCGATAAGCCATATACGGTAGAGAGACTACTGACTATGGGCATGCCGTCAACCAGCACCATCGTATAAGGCCCTTCCAGTCCATTGATGTGGATATCGCCTGTATTGCAGATGTTGCAATTGAGCTGGGGGCGCACCCCATTGACATTTTGCAGGGCATCAAAAATGGTCGGTGTAGGATTTTTACGAAAAAACCGGGGGGTATATACTTCTACCGGCACCGGGCTTTCCAGCCGGTTCACTTCCTTCATAGTCCCGGTCACGACCACCTCATCCAGGTCTTCTTCCTTGTGATTTTTAATGTTCTTGGGTATGGAATCGGGTTTTGCTTTTTCTTTAGGGACCCGCGTTTGAGCCTGTGCCAGAGCAGCATAAGAAAAGCATGCAGCAATTAAGATTAATGTAAATATATATTTCATATGCGTTGATTATATTTTTAGACTTGACAAATATATATTTTTAGACTAATCTAAACAAGTGTTTTTGTATTAAAAGGAGCGGGATGGTTTTATACTCCCCCGCATTTGCTTATTTTTGTACATGCCAACCGAAATAAAATGCCCGAATTGCGCCCATTCTTTCCCGATGGAAGAAGTCATGGCCGAGGAATACAAAAAAGACCTGAGGGACAAGATGATCTCCTTTACGAAGCAGAAGGATGAGGAGTACAGCCGCAAAGTCAATGAGTTTGCCCAGCAGCAAAAGCAGCAGGAGCAGACATTTGAAGAGCAGAAGCGCTTGCAGCAACGGGCTTTCGAAGATAAACTGGCACAAGAAAAGAAACAACTTCAACAGGCGCTCGAGGAAAGTCTGCGCAAGAGCATCGCCACGGATTTTGAAAACAAGCTCCAGATGCTCGGCAATGCAAATAAAGACAATGAAGAGAAACTGAAACTGGCGCGGGCCAAAGAACTGGAATTCCTGAACAAGGAAAAGGCTATGGCAGAACGCGAGGCAGAGATGGAGCTGCAGATCCAGCGCAAGCTGCAAGAGCAGCGGGCCGAACTGGTGGAGCAGGTGAGAAAACAGGAAGCAGAGCGGAATACACTCAAGGATACCGAGCACCAGCTGAGGGTAAAAGAACTGGAAAAGCAACTGGACGACCAGAAAAAACTGGCAGAAGAGATGAAGCGCAAAGCAGAACAGGGCTCCATGCAGCTGCAAGGCGAAGTACAGGAACTGATCCTGGAGGAGTTGCTGCGCAATACCTTCCCTTATGACTTGATCACAGAAGTAGGCAAGGGCGTGAGAGGCGCCGACTGTGTACACCATGTGCGCAACCAGTTTGGTCAGGACTGCGGAAAGATCATCTATGAAAGCAAGCGCACCAAGGATTTTTCGATGGACTGGATCGACAAGCTGAAGAAAGACATGCGCAGCATGGGGGTGGATGTGGCGGTCATCGTCACACAGTGCTATCCGAAAGGCATGGATTGTTTTGGAGAGAGAGACGGGGTGTGGATCTGCTCTTTCGACGAGGTCAAAGCAGTTTCTTACATCTTGCGGGACGGGATTGTCAAGCTGTTTACCGCCGCCAAATTCCAGGAAAACAAAGGGGATAAGATGCATATGCTGTATGATTATCTGACCAGCAATGAGTTTTCAGAACAATGGAAGGCGATCAGGGAGGGCTTTATGAGCATGAGGCTTTCTATACAAAAAGAACGTGACGCCATGGAGCGGATGTGGAAGGCCAGGGAAAAGCAATTGGAAAAGGTACTGCTGAACGCCGCACATATCCGTGGCTCGGTGGAAGGCATAGCGGGAACAGACAGTATACAACTGAGCCTGACCGACGATGAGGAGGACACTTTTTTTATTGAGTAGGCTTTATAGATTCATTCTTGATAAAGCAATCAATGCCCCGGCGTATCCGGATTTTAGATATTAATCGTAATTTCATATTACTTTACAAAGAACCTCAAATTTAGCATTTATAGAATATGAAACTCACCTATGCGGGCCTGTCTGTTGTAACCTTTGTAGCAGCAATGGCCAGTTTTAGTTTTAATGACCCTCAACCTGCGGCAAAAGCCGACGCCGCCGCAAACTATAAAAATTATTGTGCAGGATGCCACGGCGAAAAGATGGATATGTTTGTCGACCGCAAATGGAAATTCGGCAATACGAAATCGGAGATCTTCAAATCCGTTAAGTTTGGCCGGGAGATCGAAGGTATGCCTGCTTTCCAGGAAACTTTAAATGACAAGCAGATAAATGCATTGGCAGATTACATCCTGAGCGGAATCAAAAACGTAAATAAATATACTTCAGAAGACAAACCATCTTCAGATACCTTTAAGACGGAGGCCTTATCCATAAAACTGGAACTGGTGGGGGAAGGAATGGACATTCCATGGGGAATCGCTTTCTTACCTGATGGCGAACTATTGGCAACAGACCGCGGCGGAAAGTTTTACAGGATAAAGAATAAGGTGCTTACAGAAATAAGTGGTTTACCACAGATCCATGCTAAAGGCCAGGGAGGATTGATGGATGTAGCTATAGATCCTTCATTTGCCACCAATAAATTGATCTATCTATCCTATTCCAAGCCTAAGACAGAGGGTGGAAACATATTGGCAACGACCGCCGTTTTGCGCGCCAAACTGGATGGGAATACACTGACCGGGCAGAAAGACATCTTTATTGCAGAGCCCTATTCGCGTACGCAGCACCATTATGGTTCAAGACTGCAATTTGGCAAAGATGGATTTTTGTATATCTCTGTCGGTGAGCGGGGCAACCACAATGAAAACCCACAAGAGATCAAGGGCAATGGCCTGGGCAAGATACACCGGATAAAAAGCGATGGCAGCATTCCTGCAGACAATCCTTTTGTAAAAACTGCGGGTGCTATGGCATCTATCTACTCATACGGCCACCGCAACCCCCAGGGGATGACTATCCAACCGGGAACGGGGAAGATCTGGGCCAATGAACATGGTCCAAGGGGCGGTGATGAGATCAATATCGTAGAACCAGGCAAAAATTACGGCTGGCCGGTGATCAGCTATGGCATCAATTACAATGGCAAACCCATCACCAATCTTACTGCCAAAGAAGGAATGGCACAGCCGGTCCATTACTGGATCCCTTCTATTGGCCCGAGCGGCATGGCTTTCGTGAGCGGAGGCAAATACAAGGGTTGGGAAGGCAATATCCTCTCAGGCTCCCTGCGCTTTAAATTCTTGCAGAGATCGGTGCTTACTGGCGGCAAAATCACTAAGGAAGAAATCCTGTTTAAAAATATTGGCCGGGTGCGCGACGTGCGCATGGCGCCCGATGGCTTCATCTATATGGCGGTAGAATCTCCGGGCAGGATTTACAAGCTGGTGCCAAAAGCGGAGTAGCATGCTGCATAAAACCCGGGGGATTGTACTCAAGACGACCTTGTATAGCGAGAGCAGTGTGATCGTACAGATCTTTACTGAAAAATTCGGCATACAGTCGTATATGATCAACGGGGTGAAGAAGCCAAAGGCAAAGATCAGGATGAATATGCTGCAGCCCCTGCATCTGCTCGACCTGGTGGTGTACCACAAACCTTCCTCAGGCATCCAAAGGATTTCCGAATTGCGGCCCTCTCCTGTGTTCAGGAGCATTCCTTATGAAATTGTAAAGAGCACCATTGTGATGTTTCTAAATGAGGTGCTGTATAAAAGCATCCAGCAGCAGCACGTAGATGAGAATGTTTTTGATTTTATATACAATGCGATATTATGGTTTGACGAGACAAACGAGGTGGTCGTTAATTTTCACCTGGCCTTTCTGCTGAAATTGTCAAGGTTTCTGGGGTTCGCACCGAGTACACAGACCAAAAGTGACCAGAGTTTTTTTGATCTGCAGGAAGGAGAGTTCCGGTCAATGCCCCCTCTGCATCCGTATTTTTTGGTGAGAGAGGATGCAGAATTGTTTATTTCTCTATTTTCTACTTCTTTTGAAAAATTATTTGAGATAAAAATATCCGGGGCCAGGCGAAGGCTTATACTGGATAAAATACTGGTTTACTACACCTTACACACCGCTTCTTTTGGAGAAATTAAATCTCATTTGATCCTCGAAGAAGTGCTTTCTTAAAAAAAGTAAAAAAACTTTTGCAAGAACGACTTAAGGCTGTATATTTGCACTCCCAACAACGAAGAAAGCTGCTCAACACAGTCCAATCGAAGTTAGGAGAACCAAAGGGAAATTAGCTCAGCTGGTTCAGAGCACCTCGTTTACACCGAGGGGGTCGGGGGTTCGAACCCCTCATTTCCCACAAATAAAAAAAGCCTTTCAGAATATTCTGAAAGGCTTTTTTTATGTCGGTTCGCCATGTCGAACACCGGGAGGGATCTCTTGATATCGTTTCAAGAGATCCCCCGATTTCTCAGTATAACGTACAGCTTATTTCGTCAGCCAGTCTAAAGTAAACTTCTTTAAGATCAGCTTCAGCTCTTTTCCTTTCGCTGTTACTTTGGTTTCATAGATACAATAGATGGTACCGTCTGCATCCACAGCAAGGTCGGAATAGGCAGAAGAACCAGGATTCAACACCTTTTCTATCGGCCAGGTTTTACCATCATTTTTACTCATTTTTATAGTCAGGTTTTCCCTTGGATGCTTGGTAATGTGCTCGCTATCCGGGTTGGAGAACAACAGCACTCCTTTTTTCTTTGGATGACGGATGATGCTCGACATACAGATCGATTCAAACAGATCGTCTTCATACGTAGGCGAAGACCAGTTGGTCGCGCCGTCTTTACTGTAGCTCAGGCCTTTTCTTCGTTTGTCAGACTCATTGCGGATACTCAGCATGACACTCCCGTCTTTTAGCTCCACAGCCATCGTCTCGCTTGGGTTTTTGAACCCTTCCAGATCCGGCACCATGGCGCCACGCTTCCAGGTCTTACCCTGGTCGTCGCTGTAAATACTCGCTACCCTGGACGGACGGTGGCTTCTGTGTGGGGTCAGCTTATCTGAATTGGCCAGCCATACGGGTATGACCATACGTCCATTCTTGAGCTGGATACCATGGCCCGGGCCCGGAGCGATCACTTTCCAGTCATACTCAGGCTTGAAAGCATCAAAAGTCGGTGTGATGTCTTTCGGTTCAGACCAGGTCAGCCCGTCGTCAGAGGAAGAGATATGATACGCCCTGGCATAATCGCGCTGGTACACCAAATGGATCACACCGTCACTGCCTACAATCGGAACCGGATTGTCTGTAGGGGTTTTCCCGTCCCGCTTGGCCACCACCTGGATGTCTCCCCAGGTCTTGCCTTTATCTTCACTTCTTTTCAACAGCAAGTCCATATCTGCCCAGTCGCTGCCGCTTTCAATTCTTCCTGCCGCAAAGGCCAGTAATGTTCCTTTTTTGGAGATCACCAGGGCTGGTATGCGCAGAGAACTGTATCTTCCTGCAACAGGTTCAAAAACCACTACCGAGTCTGTAACTGGCTTACTGCCCTTCTGCTGAGCAAAAACACCATTGGTGCCACCAACCAATCCGAGAAGCCCCGCTAAAAAAAATCCACTTGCTTTTTTCACATTCATATCTGTCATTTAAAATTTGATCGTTTTATTTCTTGTACTTACCCATTTTATATTGCTCAATTAAACCGGCAAGCTCTGATTCTACCTTCGCATAGGCAGGCTTTCCGGAGACATTTTCCTCTTCCATCTTTTTCCCCTTCAGATTGTACAACTCTTTTGCAACAATGGTATGGTCGGCCAGGTCATACCAATAGGTACATCGCCAATCTTCTGTACGAAGGGAGTAGCCCATATGGGTCAGCTTTCCTTTTGTAATCGCGTTATACGGCCGTACAAATTGACTAAAAGCGATGTTCCGTCCTTTTTCCTTCGGGCTCATCAATATATTTCGCAGGCTTTTTCCAGACAGCGCATTGCTCTCCTTTATGCCACAAAGATCGATCAGTGTCGGATATATATCCACCGTTTCGACAATCGCATCGCTTTTCTTTCCATTGACCCGCATAGACGGCGCATCAATGATCAGGGGCACCCTCGCATCCAGTTCAAAATTAGTAGACTTACACCAAAGGTCCTGTTCTCCGAGGTGATAGCCATGATCTCCCCAAAGTACGATGATCGTATTTTCACGGAGCCCAAGCTTTTCCAGATGATCCACAATCTTTCCGATCTGAGCATCGACGTAGCTGATACAAGCGTAATAGCCGTTCCATATTTCGCGTTCCTTATCTGCAGGGATTGGACCCTGTTTAGGGATATCGTTGTATCCGCGTAGTTCCTGCCAGGCATGATAGGCAATGTCGGGGCTACCCATAGGACGGGCCCGGTTTTCTATCACAAATTTGCTGTCTTTGTAAATATTCCAATATTTTTCAGGCGCACAAAATGGGGCATGCGGTTTTTTAAATCCGACCGCCATGAAAAACGGCTTTCCTGAGTTCGTGGACTCATCCAATAATTGAATAGCAGCCTCTGCGATCTTGCCGTCCGCATAAGCATCATCTGCTACATCGGCAGATTCTGCAACCGCTTTTTTCGCACCTTTACCTATCTTGTTTTTCTCCAGAACGTAATTACTTTCTCCATAGGTGTTTACCGGCGCAGACCAGGACTCCAGATCCTTCTCCCCCAGAAGGGTATGAAAAACTTTTCCTGCGCCAACGGTCAGGTACCCATTGTTCTTAAACGCCTGTGGCAAGGTAACCAGATCCGCCTTTTTATTCCTGAAATGGGTTTCAAGGTTGACCACTCCTATTTCATCCGGTCTCAATCCGGTCAGCATAGAGGCCCTTGAGGGATTACAGACTGCCTGCTGACAATAAGCGCGGTTGAAAATAACGCCACTCTTGCCCAGTTTATCGATGTTGGGCGTGACCGCGACTTGATCTCCGTAACAATTTAAATTTGGGCGCAGATCATCCGCCAGGATAAACAGCACATTCATCTTCTTTTTCTCCTGTGCATGCAGGATCAAAGTGCCCGACAAGGATACCGCAGCGATAAGGGTATATTTTATTATAAAATTGCGGTAAAGTTTCGGGTTCTTATACAGTTTCATTTGGTTAATATTTAGCACAACAGACTAGTCTATTATGTAGAACATATAACCAAATATAGAAATTGAATATGTACTTACAAAGTATTTAAAGAAATTTTACATGTATTTCATGGCATCATAATTCAATAGTCTGCGCCAAAGGGCGATCTGGCCAATGCAATTTGCCTCCCGGTAGGTGCTGAATGTAATCATGTCGTACAGCGGAAAGCTCATTCCCGGAAATTCCAGTACTTTGTTTAGCTGCTCTTCCGTTACTTTTAAAAATGCTTCTCTTAATCCCGGTGTGATGCTGTCCCAGTCTTTTCTGAAAGATGCAAGCCCTGGATAAACGACTCCACCCTGAATCCCTTTATTGTCTTTAAAAAGTTCGTCGGCCCCCTGCTTTTTATCGATTCCAAGCAGGTTGGCGAGTTCATATCGCTGCTGGACCAAACTCCCGGCCAGCCAGGCTATATGGTTCGCTTTTGTCGATAAACGGTTATTGGCGTCCTCATCGCTGATGCCCTCTAAAGCACTATGAAAAAAAGGAGTTTGCATATCGTACAATACGACGAGTGCAAACATGCGGTTACTTACAGGTTGTGTTTCCATTTTTATCTTGATTAAATGCTACACTAAGTTACAGCATCTCAAGATAAAAATGGATAGTCAAATCAGTCAATATCAGGGGGTATTCAGGACAAATTAAGCTCCCATGACCGGATCTGAGATTCCTTCATTACCCGTCTCTACCCTACCTGCATAGCGCTTCTCAAACTTTGTTGCGCCAGCCACCTGTACGCTCACATCATACCAGCCATGACTTTTATCCAGGTTGACCACCACATATTCCTTCATGCCTTTCTTCAACTGTATATTCTTAAGCACACCCTTTTGATAGGCATTGTCCCTGATCTCTATCACCTGATCTGTATTGCCTGTATTGCTAAGCAGCAAGGTCAGGTTGCCGGTCAGATGATGCATCACCCCCTTTTTCCGTTCGTAGTCGCAGTTCACACTCATCAGGGGATCATTGGCATTGCCCCGGTACTCCCTGAAAAAACCATTAGGGCCATATACTTTTAAATGGTAGGCCTGGTTTTCAAAAGCACTGGTCTCCCAGCGGTCGCTGAGGCCGTCGCCCGCGGCCACGGCATACTGCCAGTTGCGGTTTCTTTCCAACTCCCCCTCTGCCGATCTAAAGTCGCCCGGTGCATAGACCATAAATGGTGAACCGGCGGCTTTGGCACCGAAAACGATCTTTCCGGCCTGAAACTGGATCTCGAAACCCTTTTTATCTGCCGACAGATTGCCATCTGCGTAGAGCTGGTAAGGCAGGGCACAAGAAGGGCGTGTTCCTTTTTCCTGTTTGGGCATTGCCGCCAAAGCTACACCATTTTTTACCTCTTCATTTTCAGCTTCAGACAGCGCCCGGTGTGTAGTTGGTTCCTCTTTGTATTTTGCGTTGAAGATCATCTCAGAAAACGGCATTTTCTTTAAGATGTAATCTTCCTTTTTTCCTGTATCTTTATACGTGGTAAAGACCGAGGTCAGGTCGCCGCATACCGTACGGCGCCACTTGCTGATGTTGTCTTCCTTGATTGGTTTTCCAAACTTCTTACTCAGAAAGACCTCCATAAACTGTAATACCGACGTATGGTCGAATACCTGGGAGTTTACCCTTCCCCCTCTGCTCCAGGGAGAGGCCACAATCATCGGCACACGGTAGCCGAGGCCAATCTGACCGCCACGGGCGTTAGCGCCCAGACCTTGCGCCTGCTCATTTTCCAGCTTCACATATTCAATAGCTGTATCGATAGCCGAGGAGCATTTGCCTGCATGGGCTTTATAAGGATGCGGTGGGGTAAAAGGTGGGACATGATCGAAATACCCGTCATTCTCGTCATAGGTCAGGATAAAGATCGTCTTCTTCCACACTTCAGGGTTTTCCGTCAGGATATCCAATACTTCCGATACGTGCCAGGCGCCATACCAGGGTGCGGAAGGGTGGTCGGACAACATCTGTGAAGGGATGATCCAGGATACCGCTGGCAGTTTGCCTTTTCTTACATCCTGCCTGAAGGTATGTAAAACATCGCCTTTTGGGAGGCTCATCGAGCGCTCCGTATCTCCATCTTTATATTTTATTTCTTCCAGTGTATGGTAGTCCGGATCTGCATCATTGATAGAGAAAGCCTTTTCATATAAGTTTTTATCGCGTTGCGGCAGCTGAGCATAGTTGGCCGGACTGTAGATCTTTAACTCCTCTACTGCTGTTTTCAAGACCTCCTGCTTCTTTTTAAGATCCTTTTTTAGCTTAGACAGGCCAGTATCACCAGCGGGCAGTCCGGATGCTTTCTGCTCTAGTTTCTTAATTTCTTCTGGAAGTTCGGCCACCTGATTTTTTAATCCCTGCACATATCTTTTAGAATATTTTACATTGTATTGCGCATAATATTCGAGGGGATTGCAGGTAAAATTGGTCAGCCAGGAGCGCTCTGCCCCTTCCATGCCACCACCTGCGGTCAGGTCGTTCTGATAAACTTTCCAGGAAACATTGTGCTCTTCCATTTTTTCCGGAAAGGTGCGCCATTTCGCTTCACCAAAGGCAAGATCATTACGCACATGGGCCACCGATTCGGGGTTGTTCAGTTCTTCCCGCAGATTGCCGCCCCAGAGGTAATGCCGGTTGGGCCAGGTGCTCGACATGACCGAACAAAAATGCTGGTCACAAATGGTAAAGGCATCCGCCATCGCATAGTTGAATGGCAGGTCTTCCCGATTGTGGTAACCAAGCGTAAAGGGCACTTCCGGATATTTTTTAGATAAGCAAGCTTTCAGCCACTGATCGTGCTGACCCTTATTGTACGCATCTACCTGCGACATCCGCGAATGAGGCAGGCTTCCCATCCATGTTGCATTGGTATCCTTCATATTCAGGCGAAAAGGCGCAAACGTTTTTCCTTCCTTGTTCGTCTGAAACCAGACGGGATTGCCATTGGCCAAACGAAAAGCCCGCGGGTCATTAAAGCCCCTTACGCCTTGAAGCGAACCAAAGCAATGGTCAAAAGAACGGTTTTCCTGCATCAATACGACGATATGCTCCGCATCCAAATAAGTACTTCCCGGAGCAGGATTGATAGCCAGCGCGCGTTGGATAGAGGGCGGCAATACACCCGATAGCCCCGCAGCGCCCGACAATAACATTGTTTTCTTTATAAATTCTCTTCTGGAGTCCTTGTTCATAATGGCTTAATACTTGGTGTGCAACACAGAATGTTTAGTATTATTAAATATTTGTTTACCTAAAGTAGGATATATTTTTAATATTTCCATTGTCTAACAGGACTTTTACGAAACTTGTTTTTTTATCCTCTATGGCTTGCAGTGCCCGGCTATGTATTCCATGTAGTCTGCATACAATGGCTCTTTAACCATTCTTTTTAACGCCCTTACATGCGCATCTTTAAGATTTTCCCCTTCACTTCTCATAAGAATAAATTGGCGCATGGTCAGGAGTTTGGCTTTGTCTTTTAGATAAAAGAAAGCATGAATAGTTTAAAAGAACAACGTGCTTTTGGCTGGACTGAGCAAATAAAAATTGTTTGACTGAAAAACTGTTTTATATTTGAAATAACCATGTTCACAAATGCAGTAGCGTTAATGCTATTGATTTTTCGAAGTCAGCTATGCGGTATTTCAAAGTTAAATTCTCTATTGCAGTATTCGGTCTGCTGTTCTCTGCGGCAAGCATTGTGTATGGACAAGGCTCCGGAGCAAGTGAGTTCAAGTACTTCCAAATAGAGCCTAAAAGCGATCAATATAAGTTCCACCATGTGGTTTTAGAACAGAAAGACGGTGTCTCCATCGAACTAATCAATGTTTTGTACGGCAACCATTTAATTTTGTTTTCACTATTGCCCGGAAAGGATGGTCAGGGCTTAAAAGAGATAGATATTCGCAACATAAAAAATCGCTTATCTTTTAAAGAATTAGACCAATACGTTCAAAACGGCAACAAACGCTTTCTAGAATCCGACCGTTATACCTCGGCATGGTTAAAGCGAAGAGACATTCAGGTGGTCCTAAAACTAGAGGGCAAATATTATCTATCAGAAAACTGCCAGACAGAATTTTTTTACGTATTTGAACAACCTGTAATGTTGCCTAATATAACCAGCAACAATATCATCAACATCAAGATGCCGAACATGTCTGTGAAGGATTTTGAAGCGCGACATTTGAAGCTATTCGGGGAATATTCCATAAACTCCATCCATGAGAAAAACAAAACCGGAACCACAGCCCTTAAAAGGCCAATAGACCGGCCGCTACTTTTCTTATCCGGAAAAACCACTATAGGAACTGATACAGCCTATAAATTTTGGCAGTTCACAGATTGGCCAGTGGTCGATAATTTAAATTTCGACCGCGGAATAGACCGGTTCATCTTCTTACCTGGAGTCGGTATTGTTGCAGGGTCATTTGATTATTTCTTTGAGTTGAAGCTATCAAGCGACAAAATGATGAATAATTATCTGAATGAAATTTTATTAATGCCGGTATCCATTAATGCCAGTTAAGATTTTATAATTCAGTATTCATACTCCAAGCTATAATTCCCTGATCCCAATTGCAATTCAACAGCGTCATCCTTGGTTTTGACGCTTTTTATTTTACCAAAAGGAGAGTCAAACTCTGCATTTGCCTGAGTAAAATCCCTCCGTTCTCATCGATAGAAAATCGTTTTAAACAACACAAAATTTATCTCAAAAATATTTTATTCACCTGTGCTGTAGCGTTTTCAAGTATATACTCGTCTTTCATTAATATGAAGAAAAATTACCGCCTCGCCTTAATTGCTTTAACAGCATTCCTATCCTCTTGCATAAACCCGCATAGTCCAATCTCCTATACAGCCTACAAACCTGTATTGATGGAACGGGAATCCCTGGAAAGATCCGTCAGTCTGCACACGGCTGAGCCAATCAAATCGCCGGCCAAGATCTTCTATAAAGACAACTATATATTGATTAGTGAACGCTACAAAGGCGTACATCTGATCGACAATACCAATCCTAAAAAACCAGTCAGCAAAGGCTACATCTCTGTACCTGGCTGTGTGGATATGGCGATGAAAGACAATACTCTTTATGTAGATAATGCGGTAGATCTGGTTGCTATAGACCTCAGCAATATCCCCAGCCTGGCGCTTACCGTGAGCAGCAGGATTAAGAATACCTTCCCTGAACTGATGCCTCCCGACGGACTGCCGATTCCTGCCAGATACCAGGCATCAAACCGTCCAAAAAATACAATTATTGTTCGCTGGGAAAAATAACCGCTCTATGAAAACCATCTTCCATCGCCTCTCGCTCTTAAGCCTGATCATCCTTGCCGGATCCTGCTCTAAAAATAATTCGTCACAAAATGACGGGCCTTCTACAGGTGTAGCAGGATCCATGGCTCGATTTGCAATTACCAACGATCATCTGTATACCGTCTCTGACCATTCTATCTCAGCCTATAATCTATCTGACGCCACTGCGCCAGCCAAACGTGTCACTAAGTCCCTCGGCTTTGGCATTGAAACGATATACCCCAAAGGCAATACGCTTTTTATCGGCACACAGACAGGCATGAAAATCCTGGATGTCACTCAGCCAGAAAACCCTAATGTGCTTTCTAACTTTGTCCATTGGAGAAGCTGTGACCCCGTAGTTGCCAATGACGCATATGCATATGTTACTTTGCGCACCGGCACCACTTGCTTCGGGGGGGTCAATGAATTGCAGGTATTGGATATCGCCAACCTTAAGCAACCTAAAATGGTAAAAATTTATCCGATGACCAAACCTCATGGCCTGGCCTTAGACGGTAAAAACCTGTTTATCTGCGATGCGGGAATCAAGCATTACGACGCAACCGACCCTGCCAATCTCATACTGAAGAGGACGATAACTTCTGGAGCGGAAGATTTAATTGCGAACGATGGCATCCTCATGGCTATCGGTCCCGATGGGCTCACCCAGTACAGTTACCAAACCGGAGAACTTGTATTATTAAGCCACATACCGACACTATGAAAATTTGCAAAACCTACCGCATTCTCATATTATTGGGTGCCTTCACATGGTTTGGAAGTTTCAGTGCCAATGCCCAACAGGACAGCATAAAGACTTCAGGCCTGGGGATCAACCTGCTCTTCCAACCCTTGTTTATCGGTATTCATGCGATAAAGCTGGACCTGGAAATTCAAAAACCGAAAAGTCGATTCGCCTACGTCATCTCTCCTGAGATTTATAGTGGAATGACACAGGATTATCGCTCCAATAGTCGCCAAGAGCCCCCTGAAGATCGCATTAGCGGATTTGGAATTGGCGTACATCAAAAGCTTAAATTTAAAAAGGAGCCCGTATCCCACTACTTTGCGTATGGTCTTACTTATAGGTACAATAAGATCACTTACGAATCCGAAGGATTTAACGCTTACCAGGAAAACGGCCTAAACTATTACGGTTATGGCCCTTCCAAAAACGATATGAAAATCAATAGCATACTTGTTAGCGGGGTGCTCGGATTTCAGAATTCCTACTGGGATATCCTGCTTACAGATGCTTATGTGGGATTTGGCTATAAACTTCCTGGTGTGCAAATCAATGATCCGGGGCAACGGCAATATGACAGGTATTACATGAGTCCGGCTTTTAAAGGAGTTTTAATTTTGGTTGGCGTCAAAATAGGCGTTCAAATCAAGAAACAAGCTTTCTTTAAGTAATTTTCATCCGCCAAAACCAGCCGATTATTTTCTGCGTATCTCTTCATACAAAACATAAAAACAAAAATGAAAAGATCTATCTTATCGGTTATTGCCTTAGTAGCTATGGCATGCTCAACCCAAGTTTACGCACAAAAAAATCCAATGGTAGGCGGTGCAGCCATGTATGCCAACAAAGACATTGTAGACAATGCCGTCAACTCTAAGGACCATACCACGCTGGTTGCCGCAGTGAAAGCGGCTGGCCTGGTAGAAACCCTAAAATCTGCTGGACCTTTCACTGTATTCGCACCGACCAATGCGGCTTTCGATAAGCTTCCTGCCGGAACCGTAGCGACTTTGGTAAAACCTGAGAATAAAGCCACACTGACTAAAATCCTGACCTATCACGTAGTAGCTGGTAAAATGGACGCCAAGATGATTGCCGCGGCCATCAAAAAAGGTAAAGGCAAAGCGGAATTGACAACTGTGCAGGGAGGAAAGCTGTGGGCATGGATGGAAGGCGGAAAACTGATGATCAAAGACGAAAAAGGTGGCATGTCGACTGTGACGATAGCCAACGTCATGCAAAAAAATGGTGTGATCCATGTGGTCGACACGGTATTGATGCCAAATTAAGAACTTCATCTGCTTATGACTTAAACATCCTCCACATCAGGGGATGTTTTTTATTTGTCAATATTTTACAATATCTACCGCGCGATTTTACATAGTACTTATTTTCTATATAATTTTGCACAGACTTAATATTCTATTAACATGAGTTTTGATCTTACACAAATTGATATTGTAGAAGATATTTCTAAAGAAGACTTTGAGAAGAATTATCTGAACACACGCAAACCATTGGTCATTAAGAACATGTCCAAAAAATGGCCCGCTTACCAGAAATGGACATTGGATTACATGAAGTCTGCCGTAGGCGACAAAACCGTTCCGCTATACGACAGCTCCAAAGCAGATCCATCCAAGCCCATCAATGCTTCGGCCGCCGAAATGAAGTTTTCTGATTATGTAGACCTCATCCGCGACACCCCGACAGACTTGAGGATCTTCCTCTTTGACCCTATTAAGCATGCCCCAAATCTCCTGGACGATTATATTGCGCCAAAAGACCTGATGGGCGGATTTCTCGACAGCTATCCCAATATGTTTTTTGGGGGGAAGGGCTCCGTCACTTTCTTACACTACGATATTGATCTTGCCCATATTTTCCATACCCATTTCAATGGGCGGAAACATGTTATTTTGTTTGAAAACAAATGGAAAGAACGCCTGTATCAAATCCCTTATGCTACCTATGCACTGGAAGATTATGATGTAGAGAAGCCAGATTTTGAGAAATTCCCTGCTTTAAAAGGCGTAAAAGGAATCGAAGCATTCTTAGAGCACGGAGATACCTTGTTTATGCCTACCGGCTACTGGCACTGGATGAAATACCTGGACGGTTCTTTTTCGATTAGCCTGAGGGCATGGGATAAATCCTGGACAGTAAAAGCAAAAAGTTTGTATAATTTAACCTTGCAGCGCAAGTTTGACGACTTTATGAAGGCCAATTTCAGGGAAAAATACATGAGCTGGAAGGAAAACCTGGCCTATAAAAGAGCGAATAAGGCGCTGTCCCAACACAAGCCGGCCTGAGTATTTAGTAGTTAGTATATAGATATATGCAATTTGTCTAAGTACTAAATACTAACAACTAAATACTAAAATCCAAATACTAATCAGCTAACAAAAAATTTTCTCTAAGTTTGCTTTAAAATAACATTATGAGCTTTATTTTAAAGCCGGTAGACACCGTAGAAAACATCAGTCCTGCTGATTTTAAGAAAAATTATCTGGATGCAAGAAAGCCTTTAATCATCAAAGGACTGACAAAAAGCTGGCCGGCAAGAGAAAAATGGACGACAGACTACCTCAAACAACTCGCAGGGGACGTCCAGGTAAGCCTGATGGACAATTCCAAAGCCGATCCCTCCAAGCCCATTAATGCCTCTGTAGCGGAGATGAAGTTTGGGGACTATCTCGATCTCATCAAATCAAAGCCTACAGAGCTACGCATTTTTTTCTTTAACCTGTTTAAGCATGCGCCCAACCTGGTCGACGACATCGTGATACCCAAAGACCTCATGGGCGGCTTTATTGAAAGTATGCCTGCTATGTTTTTCGGCGGCTCCAACTCCGTTACATTCCTTCACTACGATATCGATCTTCCCCATCTTTTCCACACCCATTTTGGCGGGCGGAAACACATTATCCTGTTCGACAACAAGTGGAAAGAAAGATTATACTGTATCCCTAACGCGACTTATGCCCTGGAAGATTACGATGTAGCCAATCCCGACTTCGATAAATTCCCGGCGCTAAAAGGTGTAGAAGGCTATGAAGTATTCCTGGAGCATGGCGATACGTTATTCATGCCTACCGGCATGTGGCACTGGATGAAATACCTGGACGGCTCTTTCTCCCTGAGCCTGCGCGCCTGGGACGCCTCACTAACCAGGAAAGCACAAAGTGTATTCAACCTGGCCATTAAGGGTGGCCTTGACAGTCTCTTAAAGATGGCTTTGAAAGCACCTTATGCCAAATGGAGAGAAAAAAGGGCTGTGAAAACAGCGGAAAGTGCCTTAGCTAAAGGTTTGCCGAGATAACTTCAGGCGGATGTTTGAAAAGCACATGTCCTGGGAATGCCTTTCAAAACACTTTTTTCTTTACAAGTAGATAACATTACTGCGACCGCAAACTTTTAGATTTGATTATCCGTTAATATAGGTCTATGAGAGGTTTCCATTTTTCTGATTTCCAGCCCGATGAAGTGCCGAAAGGCGGTTTTGATGAACTCCTGAAGCTGTTTACCCAGTTGCTTAATTATACTGCCGGTGATGCCGGCGAAACACTTGCCTGGATGAACGAGCTCGACAAGCAATATAAATTTACCAACAATGAATATGGGATGGGTGATTTTATTGACGACCTCAAAGAAAAAGGCTACATCAAGGAAAATGAGCAGAACGGTGACCTTAGCATTACCGGAAAAACCGAGCAGACCATCCGGAAATCAGCACTGGAAGAGATCTTTGGCAAGCTTAAAAAAGCAGGAAAAGGCAATCACAACAGCAATATATCGGGCATAGGGGAAGAGAAAAATGCCGATAGAAGGGAATATTCTTTTGGAGACAGCCTGGACCAGATCGACATGACAGCCTCTATACAGAATGCGCAGATCAACCATGGCATCAGCAACTTTACGTTAACAGAGCGCGATCTGGAAGTCGAAGAAAAAGATTATAAAACACTCACTTCTACGGTGCTGATGATCGATATTTCCCATTCCATGATCCTCTATGGTGAAGACCGCATTACACCCGCTAAAAAAGTAGCCATGGCACTGGCTGAACTCATTAAGACCAGGTACCCTAAAGATACGCTGGACATCGTAGTCTTTGGCAATGATGCCTGGCCCATCACCATTAAAGACCTCCCCTACCTGCAGGTAGGCCCTTATCATACCAATACTTTTGCCGGCCTGGAGCTCGCAGCCGATTTGCTGCGCAGACGCAAGACACACAATAAACAAATCTTTATGATCACCGATGGTAAACCGACCTGTCTGAAGGAAAACGGCCGGTATTATAAGAACAGTATGGGACTGGACAGAAAGGTAATCAATAAGACACTCAATATGGCCGCACAGTGTAAGCGGTTGAAAATACCCATCACGACCTTTATGATTGCCCAGGATCCTTATTTACAACAGTTCGTGAGGGAATTCACGCAGATCAACGGAGGCCGGGCTTTTTATAGCTCACTAACCGGTTTGGGAGAGTACATCTTTGAGGACTACATTAAAAACAGAAGAAAAACCGTAAGATAATTAAAACAGTCGTCATTGCGAGGAAAGCGCAGTAACGCAGCAATCTCATATTAACAACTATCCTAATGAGATTGCTTCGTCGTTCCTCCTCGTAATGACGACAAGGTTCAAAAAATAATCTAATTATTAAACCCTGAATGAATCACATCGATATAAAAACATTAGGCCAATTAAAAGCCTCAGATTATAAATCAATATCTGTAAAAGACGAATTAAGAAAGAACCTTATCAAGCAATTGCAGCAGAAAGAAGCGGGTTTTGAAGGAATTTTAGGCTACGATGAGACCGTCATCCCGGAATTGCAGACCGCGATACTCTCCAGGCACAATATATTATTGCTTGGTCTGCGTGGACAGGCCAAGACCCGCATCGCGAGGCTAATGGTCGGTCTGCTAGATGAGTACATCCCCTACGTGGCCGGCAGCGAGATCTTCGACGATCCCCTGAACCCGATCTCCTGGTATGCGAAGAATGAAATCGCCATTCATGGCGACAACACCCCTGTAGCCTGGCAACACCGCTCAGAACGCTACACGGAAAAACTGGCAACGCCTGATGTTACTGTAGCCGACCTGATCGGCGATGTAGACCCCATCAAGGCAGCTACTTTAAAACTGACCTATAACGATGAGCGTGTGATCCACTTTGGCCTCATCCCAAGAGCACACCGCAGCATCTTCGTGATCAATGAACTTCCCGATCTGCAGGCCCGCATACAGGTCGCCCTGTTCAATATGCTCCAGGAAAAAGACATACAGATCCGGGGCTTCAAACTCAGACTGCCTTTAGATGTCCAGTTTGTATTTACGGCAAACCCTGAAGATTATACCAACCGCGGCTCTATTGTGACCCCGTTGAAAGACCGTATTGAAAGCCAGATCCTCACCCACTATCCCAAAAGCATCAGCATTTCCAGGAAGATCACTTTCCAGGAAGCCAAACTTACCGATGAACAAAAGCTGATTGAGACAGACGGACTGCTGAAAGATCTCGTAGAGCAAGTTGCTTTTGAAGCCAGGAAAAGCGAGTTTATCGACCAGAAATCGGGGGTGTCGGCACGTCTCACCATTTCTGCTTATGAAAACCTGATCAGCACGGCCGAGCGACGCATGCTCATCAACCGGGAGAAGAGCACGTTCGTCAGGCTCTCCGACCTCACCGGCATCATCCCCGCCGTGACCGGAAAAATAGAGCTCGTTTATGAAGGTGAACTAGAAGGGCCAGCTAAAGTAGCCAATACCCTGATCGGGAAGGCAGTAAAAACATTGTTCTCCAGGTATTTCCCCGATCCGGAAAAAGCCAAAAAGAGTAAAACAGCCAACCCTTATAAAACCATCGCAGACTGGTTTGCCGACGGCAATACGCTCGACCTCGCCGATAACCTGACCGCCGCGCAGTATAAAAAAGAACTGACACAGGTTACAGGGCTAAATGAACTGGTGAAGAAATTCCACCCAAAGCTCAGTGCCAATCAAACCCTGCTGCTCATGGAATTCGTTTTGCATGGACTGGCTGAATATTCTCAGCTGAGCAAAAAATACCTGGATGGGGGCTTTGGGTTTTCAGATATGTTCGAAAGTCTCTTCAATGTAGACTTGGACGAGGACGAAGACTTAAACTACTAGATCATGGGTCGTTTACCGATACTTATTGGACTCAGCATATTTCTGCTGGTCTTCGATTATTATTGTTATAAGGCGATTTTAGCGGTATTCCCGAAATGGAAACCGCAGACCAAAAAGCTGTTTAAATTACTCTGGTGGGGCTATACGATGGGACTGGTGATCGGGGTGTTTGCAGCCATCTACCTCAATCTCTTTCTTACCCTGCGATCGATCATCCTTGTAGCCTTTTTCCTGACAGTAGTCTGCAAACTGATCATGCTTCCTTTTCTGCTGATCGATGATCTGAGACGGGGCGCCATCAAGCTCAGCCGCATCTCGCGGAAGAAACCTATAGAACCCGCTGTATCAGCGAATTCGGTAATTCAGGCAGTTCCCGCAGCTGTAAGCCAGTCCTCAGATCCAATCAGCCGTTCCGCTTTCCTGGTCAAGGCGGGTTTAATCACCGCAGCGGTGCCTTTAAGTTCGCTAAGCTGGGGGATCGTCTCCGGAGCATACGACTACCAAATCAAACGCCGTACCCTGGTGCTGCCCAACCTGCCTAAATCATTTGATGGCATGACGCTTGCACAACTGTCAGACATACACTCCGGTAGTTTTTACAATAAAAAAGCCGTATTGGGTGGGGTAGAAATGCTAATGGCCGAGCGACCTGATATCGTGTTTTTTACCGGTGACCTCGTCAATAATCTCGCCACAGAGCTGTACGATTATCAGGATATCTTTACGAAAGTCAAAGCGCCACTGGGCGTTTATTCTGTACTCGGCAATCATGACTATGGTGAGTATCATTTCGGTCATGAGGCTTCCGCAGCCAAAACCGCAAACCTCAACAATGTGATCAAAAGCCATAAGCTGATGGGCTGGGACTTACTGATGAATGAAAACAGGAGGATTAAGGTGGATGGGGAAGAGCTTGGCGTCATTGGCATTGAAAACTGGGGCATGGGCCGCTTTCCTAAATATGGCCGCATGGATCTGGCGGTGCAAAACACCGATGACCTGCCGGTAAAGTTGCTCCTTTCTCATGACCCTTCCCATTGGCAGGGTGAAGTCCTAAAAAAATATAAAGATATCGATGCGATGTTTAGCGGGCATACCCACGGCATGCAGTTTGGCGTAAAAACAGAGCATTTCCAATGGAGCCCGGTACAATATATTTATAAAGAATGGGCGGGACTGTACCAGCAGGACCATCAACAATTGTATGTAAACGTAGGCTATGGCTTTTTGGGCTATCCCGGGCGGGTTGGAATATTACCGGAAATAACGATATTTGAGTTGAAACGCGGTTAACCAAATCGTTACACCAAATATGGTCAAAAAAGGACTTCTTGCTGTCGTTGACTTTTTGTTATTCAGCAATTTATTCATTGCCCTTTGTGCGGTAGCACAGGCCCTCGTTACTTATCACCTGCTCAAAGTGCAGCCGGATAAATATGTGCTGGCCCTGGTCTTCTTTGCTACTTTGGCCATGTACAATTTCAGCATGGTGATGTCACGCCCTAAAGACCCGGAAAAATCCCCATTTAAGCGAGTGCGCTGGATCTTTTCGCATTACCGGATGACGGTTTCCATGACCATGATCTCTGTGCTCTGCCTGATCCCATTGGGGCTCTTTTACCTGAGCATAGGCGCACAATTCTTAATGGCCTTTACCGCATTGACTGCTGTAGCATATAACTTCCCCTTCCTCACGCTCAACCAAAAGAAGATTGGGTTGCGCAACATTCCAGGCATCAAACTTTTTCTGATTGCTATGGTTTGGTCGGTCAGCTGTGTGCTGCTGCCTATTGTTGAAATAGAAAACAACCATGCCCTGAGCATCTCTTCAAGTGATACGCTTTTACTGGTCGCCAAACGCTTTTTGTTTATCGCCGCAATCACCGTTCCCTTTGATATCCGGGACCTGTTTCAGGACAAGCTCTATGAGCTTAAAACCATTCCCGTGATGCTGGGAGAAAAGAAAGCCTATATCGTTTGCCAATTCCTGCTCATCGGTTTCATGGTCCTCTTGTTGTTGTTCAAACAATCGACAACCGCAGACGTCATCGCGGCTACGCTCACGCTGAGCCTCACCGGGTGGCTGATCTTTAAGTCCAACATCCAGAAAAACGAATATTATTACTTCGGCTACCTGGACGGCACCATGATCCTCCAATACCTGATGCTGGTCATTGTTGGTGCCCTGCTTTAGTGCTTAATTGGCATCAAAACGATAACCGATTCCCCTGACAGTAAGTAACAATTGAGGATTGTCCGGATTGAGCTCTATCTTTTTGCGTAGACGCACGATATGCATATCCAGCGTACGCGTATTGACATCAGAATTGTATCCCCAAACCACCAGCATGAGCTCGTCGCGGTTGATCACCTTGTTGGGGTTCCTCAAAAAGTAAAGCAGGATCCTGTTTTCCAGTATAGTCAGTTCGATTTTTTTACCCTCTCTGTATAGAGTATGGATATTTGGATGATGCTCCATATTGCCAAAGCGGTGGATTTCAGAACGGTCATTGTTCAGCAGGAACTTGACTTTACTGTCCAGCATGGCCACTAAAACATCCATATTGAAAGGTTTGGTGACATAATCAGAAGCGCCAAAGTTGTACGCATCGATCTTATCTACATCCTGGGCCTTGGCGGTCATCATAATGATCAGGTTTTCAAAACCTTGCTGGCGCACAGACTCACATACTTCTGCACCCTGTTTACCTGGAAGCATCCAGTCCAGCAAAACGATATCCGGCTTTGCAGAAAGAATGATTTTCTCAGCGGCTTCACCATCTCCCACTTCGGATACCTCATACCCTTCCGCTTTCAGGCGGTGCACCACTAAAAAACGAAGGTTTTCATCGTCCTCTACGATCAATATTTTAATTCCTTTAGACATATCTGTTAATCATTATATGGTAGTACAATTTTAAATTCGGTGCCTTTATCCACCTTGCTTTTCACCGTGATCTCACCTTTCATAAAGTTAACGACTTCCTTACAGAAAGCCAAACCCAAACCCACGCTTCCGTTCTGGTTGTACTGGTTCTGGATCCTGAAAAACTTCTTAAAGATATTATTAATTTCTGAGGATGGTATCCCTATTCCCTGATCGGTAAATCTAAACACCACTCTTCCTTTAATTAAGCGGGCACTGATGTGCAGCTTTTTACGTGCTAAGGGCGAATACTTGTACGCATTTTCCGCCAGGTTGTCAAATAAGCTGCCCAACAGAACGGGATCTGTGACAAAGGTCGTAAAACCTGAGATCTCGTAGGTAACATCAAAATCCGGATGCTTCAAGCGGTGGCTATCCACCGTGCTTTCTATAAAATCTTCTATATTGATCGTATCCTGGTTTAACTGGATGGCCTTGTTTTCAATCTGGGTAAAGGCCAGCAGCTTGTTCATTAAACCATTCAGCTTATCAGCCTCTTCATCGAGGATCTTACCGTACAGGTTCAGTTCTTTCTCCGTCAGCGAGGCGGCGCTTTTGATGTTGTTGCCCGCAATCTTAATGACACTGACCGGGGTTTTAAACTCATGGGTAAGATTATTCATAAAATCATACTGCAGCTTGAACATCTTGGCATTGACATTCAGGTTTCTAAAAATAAGGAAAGCCACCAGGATCAGGATGCTGTAAAATACCAGCACCACCAGGGCTATCGGTAAAAAATAGTTGCGGATTTCTTTATCAATAAACGATTGGGCCGACATAAAATACAGCTTATAGTCAGAAAATGGGCCGGGAAGCGTGATTTCAGTAGCTACATAAGCTGAAGAAGTCTCCAATGGATCATAAGTCAGCGGTTCTATCCGGATCGTCTGGTACAATTTGGGCCTGGTATTGATGATCTTAATTTTATAGGGATCCAGCTGGAAAGTCAGCATATCCTGTTGATAGACAGGCGAAGGCTCCAACCGCCGCTGCATCATCTTTTTATAGATCTTAAGATCCTCGGGACGAGGTATGTTCAGATATGTGATCTTATTGGACCGCACATTGCTAAAGTTACTGAATAGCTCATCAGATCCCGGTACACGGGTAGTATCCAGTCCCTCGATATAGGAAATCACTTTAATGCCGAGGGCGTTAAAATCATCCCCACGGGTAAACCTGCGGGTATCGTCACGGGAGAAAAGCGTCACAGAATCCAGCGGCACCAAACTGCCAAACTGATAAATACTCTTGGGGCCTAAAGAAAAGTGCCCGGTATTGAGCCCGTCCGCTACAGAGGTATTGGCCACTTCCGCATCATAAAAGACCACCCGCGATACAAATGGATAATTCAATAAAACAGTATCTACAAACTTTGCCGCGGCAGAAGAGTCCAGGTAACCATTATAATAAGAAACCTCGGGAAGCTTGTTTTGAAAGAAATCATTATAAGGTTTAATGCTGCGTTCCAGTACATTTACCTTTTCAGAGACAAACTCGTTCTCTATATACTTCTTACTGAAATTATAGGCCAGGAACAATGATAGAATAAACAGAACAGAGATCAGTACGATAAAAGTTACGATCAAGGAGAAATTCTTGCGATAACCACTTGTTTTGTCTGACGTCATTTCTGCATGGATTAGCCTACTTTTTTAAGTTCTGCTCCAAAAATTGCTCCAAAGCAGTATAAAACTTCAAACGGTCTTCGTCCCAGTTGGCTGGATTTTGTCCTTCCCAGTCCAGATAGGTTACATTGCCGTTCTTCTTCTTGAGTTCTTTTACGAACTGGATGGTCTCTCCCGAATTGATCCGCGGATCCTGTTTATTTTGTCCGATAAGCACCGGCGCATCCATTTTGTCGGCATGAAATACCGGTGAGGCCATGCGCATGCCCTCAGCATCGGTTATAGGATTGCCCAGAATATCATAAAACATCTGGAGGTTGGCTTTCAAATAGGGAGGCACACTCTTGAGATAGCTAAACAGATTGATCACACCGGAATTAGAGGCCGCGCAGGCGAACATTCCCTTATTGGTATATAAGCTGTTCAAAGCGATGTAGCCCCCAAATCCCGATCCATAAATACCAATTCTTTTCGGATCAGCAATGCCTTCTTCAATCAGCCATTTTACACCATCGGCAATGTCTTCCTGGATCTTACCGCCCCATTGCTTGAAACCCGCCGCCATAAATTCTTTTCCATAACCGGAAGAACCCCTGTAATTGATCTGGAAAACGGCATAACCCCTGTTGGCCAGCAGCTGTACTTCAGGATTATAACCCCAGTTGTCGCGCTTACCCGGCCCATTATGCGGCAATACAACGACAGGAAATTTTTTAGATTTTTGATGTAGTGGCAAAGTAAGGTATCCGTAGATCTTGCGCCCGTCTCCCGCCTTGAAACTCACTGGTTTCATCTCGCTCATCTCTTCCTGCTTAAGAGAAGCATTGAAGTCACTTAGCTTTCTTAATGCGCCATTCTTCGCAGAATATAAATAATAAGAACCTGGATTGCGGTCGGTAAAAGTCCGCACAATAAACACAGTTTCATCCTTATTTCTATCAAGAATCTTCGATTCTGTCTGCGGCAGTAAATGATCCAGCTTCTCATACAGCGCCTTCACAGAATCATCCAGATAATGCTTTTCTTTTTTCCATGTTTCGTAAACCACAAATGCCATCCGCTTGTTGCTTTTCGAATATTGTGCTTCTACCACATTCAGGCTGTCGTTGCTAAAAAGAACTTTCGTTTCCTTACCCGTATTGCAGTCCACTTCTACCAGGGCACTTTTATCCCTGTTTACATTGGAGATCACATAGATCATATTGGGTTGATATTCCGCAAAAGCAATCGGAGAAAAAGTTGTCTTAAAATTATTGGTCAGGATGGGCCTGAAAGGCTGGCTTTCAGTGGCACGGTAAAGTAAAGTCTCATTGACCCCATCGCTGGTCATGGCCAGTCTGAGTTTGCCTTTGGCATCGGTAATCCAGTTGGTGATGTTTCCAGGGTTCTTTGCCGCCATCTCCATTTTACCGTCCCTTACATTCAGACGGTACACATCAAAGATCGTGGAATCCCTTTTGTTGGATGAGACCAGCAGATATTTGCCATCGATCAGCTGTTCATCCAATACCTTGATCTTGTAGTCGGAATTATCGCTCAGCTTTCTTTCATTACTGCCATCTTTATTGACAATGAAAATATCCGAATAGTGTTTCGCACCGCCTTTTTCCTTGTAGTAAATCAACTCGTCGTTACTCACCCAGGAATAAAAACTGATGTTCCTCTCGGTAATATTGGTGGCCTGCGTTTCCTTGCCGGTACCGATCTCTTCAATGAAAAGATTCTGTCTTTTGTCCTGCAACTTCAGGTAAGAAAGATTTTTTCCATCCGGGGAGATCCGGTAAAAGATCTTATCCTGTGATTTGAAAAAATCATTCACCGGTATAGTACGCACCTTTTCTTCCTGCCCGCAGGCAAAAAAAAGGGCGGTCAGCACCAGGAATATGTATTTCCGAAAAATCGTCATTCAATCTATTGATCTGCAAAAATACATAACCTCGGCTGCCCGGCGTAGTATACACCAATATTGTTACCATAAAAAAAGAGGCCATCTTTTCAGATGGCCTCTTAATCAATATAATCTAAGCGTTAACAGTTTATTTTTCCAATAAGACATCAATTTGGGCGGAAAGCTTATATTCCAGCTCTGCACCTTCAAAACCGATTGTCCTGAACTGCATCAGACCAGCTTCATCCAGTACCGCAATGGTAGGGATCACTGTAAAGCCAACCTTTTCCGCTATATTCCTGTCGTTATTATAATATATAGGAAAAGTATATTTAGCATTCTTCGTTGCCCACCCAATAGCGTCCTTAATGGTATTGTTGGAGCCCGTATTGACCACCATAAACATCACCTTTGGATTGTCCTTATATTTATTATATACATTGTGAAAGTAAGGCATCTCCTCCATGCAAGGCACACACCAGGTCGCCCAGAAATCAAGGATCACAATTTTACCTTTCATCATTTCTTTGGTCACCGGATTTCCCTTAAGATCGGTCAGCCCGTTAAGTTCTGGTCCCGGCTTATTCATTAGCAACTTTTTAACCACCGGTTTTAGTCCTGCGATTTTCAAGTCTTCCAGACGCTGCAGCTTAGTTTTAAATGCCACTTCATCGCCGCCAGATTTTATAAAAGAAGCTTTGGCCAGGCCAACAACGTCTTTATCCGAAGGCTCTTTGACCAGGATCTTCCACAACGCATCAAAGGATTTACCTGCATCACCTGTTTGTTCGTATACAGAAGCAACGTTCATCAGCCCTTCCCTGCTGAAACTTGCAGACTCAGACTGATTCGCATATTTAAGTGCAGCTGCCCGGTCACCTATCCTCTGTTTATTGACCGCCAAAATAGAGAACAGTTCAGACCTGGCTTCGGCCACCGCCTTTGCCCTGACCGTATCGGCCACAAATGGCAGGATATGACCAAACTCTGGAAAATAGCGTATGACCCCAACAGGCCATTTTTCAACGAGGCTTAAGGATTGCTCTGCATAAGCAATAGCGGTATCCGGTGCCAAATTTTTAGACGTAAAGGAGGCTGCAATATCTTTTAATTCTTTAGCGGTATAGGGATTTGGCTTACCTAAGCTTTTCCTGGCATGGTAGGATGCTTTTGCCGCATTTCCAGCAGAAGCATAATAGTCAAACAGTATACCGTGGACTTGAGTAGAGCCTTCTTCGCCGGCTTCATCGCTTTCTTTCAATAAGGTTTCCAGCTGGGAGATCCTTTTCAGTGTATCCGCTTCTCTCTGAATGGCAGCAATGCGATAAGACTTTCCCTGGTCTGATTTCGGAAAACGCTCCGCGACAACCCGGCGTACAGAATCGGTGCGGTTTTTCTCGCCAATGATCAGGTAACCCATGGTCACGCTGTTGATATTACCGGGAAATGTCGGGTTCTCCTCCAGTTTTGCAGCAATGATCTTCATCCCTGCGGCCCTGTACTTTTGCTTCTCTGTGGGGGTTTTGGCCATCGCCATTTTCGTGGCCTGTACCCTCACTTTAGCCTCGTAATTGTTTGGATGCTCCAGCAGTTCCCTTTCGAAAAGCGCAAGCTGCTTAGACTGGAGCTGCGGCGATTTAGGCATCTGCGCTGAAAGGCTGTACGCTTCATGAAGATAACCGCTAAATACACGCTTATTTCCATCATACGCCGCAATAGAATACATGCTTTCCGGCGAAGGGCGGTCCACTATATCACCGCTCACGAAGGTAAAGCAGGCGAAAGTAGCATAGCGCTGCAATACAAAACTGGCCACCCAGTCCTCACCTTTTTTGGTCATGGGCAATTTGTACGGCAATTCATAAAACGTAGAATAAGGGAAAGACATGATGACGGATGACGCATCCTTTCCAATCGCAGCACCCGGAGAACCGGCATGATAAGTAACGGTCACCCGTTCACCTCTCTTTGGCTTATCAGGGCTGATTTGCACCACCTGGGCTTGTACTTGCAACAATGCAAGTACAAGAAGGCAGCTTATCGAAAAATATTTTACCATAGGAATGATATTTAATTGTAGCCAGGGTTCTGAACAAGGTTTCTGTTGGTCTGAATAGCATCAGTAGGTATAGGCATCAAAATAGCAGTAGGCTTCCAATTTGGTTTTGTCAAAGGAAGTACCTCGTCTGCACGGGTTTTACCAGCATCGCCAGAGAAGCTCTTCCATCTTTTCAGGTCATACCAGCGGTGTCCCCATTCTGTAAACAACTCCACCCTTCTCTCCTGCTCTACCCTGAGCATACCTTGCGCAATCGTGGTTGGCGTAGCCAATGTTGGCGCAGTTGGGTTTCCTCTTTTATGGATGATGTCCAGATCAGCAATCCCCAAGCCAAACTTACTTTGTAGGATGCGTGCTTCTCCACGGATTAGATATGCCTCTGCAAAACGCATGATCATCGAATATTCTGTGACTGCAGGCCCTGTGCGCACTTTATATTTATACGGGAAGGTATGGGTAACCGGAGGGGTTGCTGTCGTATTAAATGTTACTGCCCAGTTGGCACGTCTAAGATCTCCAGGCTCAAAAGCATCAACGAGTCCACCAGGTCCTTTGGTGAGTCTGAAAAATGCCGAAGGTACCGCAGCAGTAGCATTAGCAGGTGTCATAGTGAAACCTTCCCAGGTATTTCTGCTCCCTGCAACGTTAACAGGCTGCAATTGCCAGATGGCTTCTCTGCTGTTTTTTAAGAATGTATTGTTCATTGCCGCACCTTGCAGCAGTTCATAATTAGGGTTACCGATTACTTCACCGGCTTCGGTCTCTGCGTTAACATTGTCACCGCTGTATAAATATGCCCTTGCCAATAATAAAGTCGCGGCACCTTTAGACGGTCTTGTGCGCTCACCACTGGTTGGATAATTTACATCCAGCAATCTTTTGGCTTCTTTCAAATCCTCAATAATCGCCTTATACACTTCTGCCGTCGGTGTTCTTGGAAGACTGGTATTTTTCAATACATCGGTATTCAAAATCAACGGCACATCACCAAATGTATTGACCAGGTAAAAGTGAAAAAAGGCACGCATGAATTTAGCTTCTCCAATTAGTTGGTTCTTGATCGCAGGACTTAAGGTTGTCGAGGCGGTTACGCCTTCGATAATCGCATTTGCGCGATAATTGTAGTCATAAGGCTCCGACCAAAGTTGTCCCACAAAGCGGTTACTCGGCGAAACGTTATTATTCTTCCATTCGTCATACTCCGCAAAGGCGGCAGCATAAGTGAATTCATCTGCACTCATTGCACCCATAAAAGTAGTCAGTACATTGGCATAATAGTAGTTCAATTGATTCATGGAAGAATAAATACCAACCATTGCCGCAACGGCAGAGCGGTCATTGGTAAAGACACTTTCTTGTGCAAGTTCTGCCCGCGGATCGGCAATCTCAACATATTTCTTGCAGGAGACGGCGGTGCCAAGCAGCGCCACAATCAGTATATATTTAATGGTTTTCATTTTATTTCTTGTTTGTGTAAGGAAATGGACGTTCAATACTTTCATCTTTAAGTGATCTTTGATTAAAACGTCAGTTGGATACCAGCAGTGTAAACACTTAAAGGAGGCATGGCCAATCCTTTTGTCTCCGGATCAAAGCCATCATACTTTGTAATGGTAAACAAGTTTTGTCCTTGCGCATAAATCGTAAAATTACCTGTCTTCCAGTTCTTGATCACATTTCCGAGATTGTAACGAAGCGATACATTTTTCAAACGGATGTATGAAGCATCGCCCCATTGCGCACTTGAAATACGGTATAGGTTATAAGCGCTATAAGCCTCAGATCCTGATGAACCTGTTGCGATTGGGATATTGGTCACCTGCCCTGGCGATGTCCAGCGGTCTAAAGCGCTGACGTCTTTGTTAGATCTGGAACCATATGGTGTAGACATATATCCGTAGTTCAACAAGGGCCCTTCCTGTTTCACAAACTGTACAAAGAAATCCAGGCTCCATTTTTTTACCGTAAAGCTGTTGAGTAAGCCGCCATAAAACTTAGGTGTAACGGTACCAAGCATCGTAAAGTCATTCCCATCATCAATGTCACCATCCTCATTAAGATCCTGAAATTGCGGGATCCCACTTTGCTGGTCAATTCCCTTATAAATATAGCCCCGGGTTACATTAAGTGGCTGTCCGATAAAAAAGATATCGGCATACTCCGAATCTTCCAGACCTGGATACTCTAATAATTTGTTTTTAGCCAGCGTAAGGTTGAACGACGAATTCCATTGAAAGCTATCCTTACGGATGTTTACTGTGTTCAACTCAAATTCAAACCCTTTATTCTCTACTTTTGCAGGCAGGTTGGCGATATAACTGGTAAAGCCAGACTGTGAAGACAGCACAAAACCGATCAACTGATTGTCTGATAGATTGCGATAGTAGCTGGCATTCAACAAGATCCTGTCTTGCAGAAACCCGAGTTCGATGGCAACTTCCAATTTACGGTTGACTTCCCAGCTAAAATCAGGATTGGCAAATCGGCTAGGTATAAGGCTGCCCGATCCTGCATAAGGGAAGCTGCCCGTTGCCCAGCTGTCAAAATATCCATAATCTCCAATCTGGTCATTTCCAACCGTACCATAACTACCGCGAAGCTTACCAAAACTTAAAAACTTCAGATTGTCTTTAATAAAAGATTCATTGCTGAACAACCATGCTGCACCTACAGCACCAAAATTACCAAAACGTTTGTTTGGTCCGAAACGTGAAGAGCCATCTCTTCTGAAAGTTCCGTTAATAATATACTTTTCATCATAATTGTAGGTTGCCCGACCAAAGACAGAATTGTATCTGTATTCTGAATAATTGTAACTGTTGGCAATCAGTTTCACTGCAGCTTTTGGATTGCTTAATTGCTCATCACTTGGAAAGCCTTCTCCACGCAAATCCTGACCTTCTTTATTGCTCGACTGCCAGGTACCACCAGCAAGCAACTGCAATTTGCCTTTTCCAATAGATTTAGTGTAATCAACTTGAGGCTCAAAAATATAAGAGTTCAGATCATTGTTTCCATAAAGACCCATACTTACGCTATAGTTTTGAGGTGCAAATGAACTTTCAGGCAAAGTTTGCAACTGCTTCATCGTAATGCGGTTGTAACCTATGCTGGCCTGTAGGTTTAAACCCGGCAGGATGGTATATGTAGCCAGTGCATTTCCAAGTAGGTTTTGTGTCTGCGACTCATAAGTCCGATCAAAATAAGCGATCGGGTTTTGATCATTTCCATACCAATAAAATTTCCCCTCAGGTGTAGTCACCGGATAGTTCGGTGCCAGATTATAATATTGGCTTACATCTGAAGGCAACAGATTGCTCTGATCGCCCACATATTTCACCGAGGTGATCAGATTAAATTTATTGTTCAGAGATTTATGGTTAAGATTTAAGTTAACTGATCCACGTTTGAAACCCATATCCGTCGGCAAAACGGTTGTTTCATCACGGTACGTACCGCTCGCCAGAAAATTGGTTTGCTCTGATCCGCCAGAAAAAGACAATTGGGCTTCCGTCACATTGGCTGTTCCGCCCATTAATTTTTCCTGCCAGTTGTTGTCCAGGTTTTGGTCCCATAGCGTCAGATCTGGCGCATTTTCTTCAGTGACCGTAATATTATCATTTTTAAACGCTTCCCTTCTCAAAGCAAGATATTGCTGTGTATTAAGCATTTTGATCTTGTTGTTCACCACACCCGCGCCTGTATTCACATTTACGGTAGTCTGCAGATCACCGGGTTTACCTCTTTTGGTCGTAATCAAAATTACACCATTGGCACCCCTTGAACCATATATCGCGGTTGCATCGGCATCTTTCAGGATATCGATACGTTCTACATCCGCAGGATTGATACTGTTTAAAGGACTGGAAGTACCGTTGGCCCCATTAAATTGGTTCAACGACTCCGATATAAAAGGAATTCCATCTACAATATACAATGGATCATTACCACCCGTAATTGAATTGGTACCTCTCAGGCGTACATTAAAACTTGATCCCGGATAACCTGTTGTACCTGTAATATCCAAACCGGCAACCCTTCCCTGCAAAGCAGATAACGGATCAGAAACCGGTTGTTTACCAATGTCTTTAGACGTAATAGATGTCACGGAACCTGTGTTTGTTCTTTTAGTAGTCGTTCCATAACCAATCACGACAACAGCATCAAGAGAACCTGATTCCGGCTGTAATGACACCTGTACAGGTCTGCTGCCATCTGATTTTACTTCAGCAGTAGTATATCCGATGTAGCTAAATACGAGGATGACACTTTTCTCAGATAAATTAAGGGAGAAATAACCTTCATTATTGGTACTTGTAGCCGTGCTTTCTCCTTTAACCTTAACCGATACTCCAGGCAACGGAATACCATTTTCATCCCGAACGGTTCCGCTAATGGCAATTTGCTGCTGGACTTTCTGCACAGCGACGGTCTCCTTAAAGATGATGATGCTGTTGTTGAGCTGTCTGTAATTTAACCCTGTCCCTTCCAATAACTGGTCGAGAACAGTCTTCACAGAACTTCCCTGCAGATCAATTTTTACATTTTTAAAGGAAGATATAAGTTCATTGCGATACGCAAATCTGAAATCTGTCTGCTTTTCAATCTCTGCGAAAGCACTTCTCAGGGTACCTTTATTAATATCGATAGACATCTTCACGTCAGTCAGCGTCTGGGCAGCACCTGGTGCTGCGTTGATGCTGCTTACCGCAAATAAAATGACCATCAAAGCGATTGCGTTTACCTTCATAAAAAATCTTAGTTTTTTTATAGTAAATAAGGAATAAAATACCGGCACACACCGGCTTGCATAACGGGTAAAATTGTAATACATTGCGTTGGTTTTAGTTTGAACTGATTTAAAATTTAAGACCATTTGGCAAACTCCGGTTGCCGCCGGGGTTTGCTTTTTTTATTACTGTGTTTGTGGTGAGGACTTGTTCTTCATATATATCGTTTATTTGAATTTAGGTTAACAGCCTGAACCATCTATTGTGATCAGGTTATCTTTCAACTGAAGCTGGGCTCCGGTAATATCACTGATCACACTCAATACCTGCCCGATTTCATTTCTGTTCAGGAAAGCCGCCGTAAACCGGCATGTTTTGACCAGGTCATTGTTGAATTGTATTTTCACATTGTACCGTTCAGAGATCAATCTCGCCGCTTCTTCCAGGGTGATGTCGTCCATAATCATATCCTGCTTTTTCCATTGTACCACCTCAGCGGCATTGACCTTTACTTTCACCGGCTCCGGAGATTTTGCATTCCAGGCCAGTTGCTGGTCTGGTGTCAGAATCGCCAGGGTCTTGCTTCCATCTTCCACTTTTACTTTACCGCGGGTCACCGTTACAGTTACCGCCTGATCAGATTGGTAAGCCCTGATGTTAAAGGCAGTTCCCAGTACAGTGGTCTTTATCTTACCTGTCCGGATCACAAAAGGATGCGCCACATCGTGCTTAATATCAAAATAAGCCTCTCCCGATAAAGTCACCTCACGAATGGCCTTACCTTCAAAAGATTCTGGGTAATCCAGCTCTGAATCGTTGTTAAGTTGCACTGAACTTCCGTCGGGCAATTTGATCCAGCGGTGGGCTGTATCTCTCTCCGGTTCCGGCTTATCGACACTTTTGACAACCAGGACCGGAGCCTCCTTTGGTGTTTCTTTATTCATGAACAGCCAACCAAGTCCACCCAAAATAACTAAGGAGGCTGCGACTGCCAACCATTTTATAGAACTGCGTGAACCTTTTTGTGCTTTTGCCTGTATGACCTGCTGAATATTTTCAAATATTTTATCTTCATTGACCTTCGAATCCTGGAAACCTTCCACAAACTGCAGCTCTGCTTCCTCAAGCGCCTTGCGCCATTCATCTTCATGCCCGCCGGCTTTGATCAGCTCCTGTACTTGTCTAATCTCCTCAGCGCTACATCGGTTGGCAATAAAATCTGATAATAATTGCTTCGTGGACTTTTCCAATTTTCTACCTGTTTTAATATAATACAATTAAACAGGTGGGTACATGTACTCCAATAAAAAATAAATATATCTTTTTAAAAAGCGATCTCCATATCAACGGAACAACAACAACAATAACAGGGCGCCGTTCCGCAACATGTACTCCTTGATATTCTTTATAGCCTTGACCATCTGACTATTTACCGTTGTATCCTTAATACCCAACTTTTCGGCGGTCTGTTTGTAAGAATATCCGTGATTGTGGCATAGGTCATAAATCACACGGCGTTTTGGAGGGAGCTGGTTGACCGCCAGATTGATGAACTCACCTGTCTGCCTGCGCTCTGTATAGCCCAATCCGTCTTCAGAAAGTTGTACAGCATGGGTGATGATCTCGTCCGAAATAGCTGTTTCTCTGGATGCCTTTTTGAGTATATTTAAGGATTGATTGCGCGCGATCGCAAATAAATAGGCTTGCAGTGAGCGTTCAGCATCAATCGAAGATGCCTTCTCCCATAATTTGATAAAAGTTTCCTGGGCTACGTCCTCGGCAAGTGAAGGCGACTTCAGAATACTCAGGGCATAAGCATAGATTTTCTTAACATACAGTCTGTATAGCTGGGCAAACGCCTCAGTATCCTGTAGTTTAAGCCTCTCCAGCAATTCTGTCTCCTTTGTTGTACCCGCCAAATGCATAGTCTACAAATTTAGTAGATTTAATTGGAATTCATTAATATAATAACACAAACTTAACATTTTATTGTTACATTAACTACTGACTACTCCTTCAGGAGTACTTCAGGATCGATCCTGCCCATCCTCACATATAGCGAAAAATTAACGATAACCCAACCAGGAAATTATTAGGTTAAAACTATATCATTGACCCTGTTTGCACCCTGTTAGCACACTGTTGGTACCCAGTTAGAATATAGTAGATTATGAGCCAGTCCCAAACCTGAATTAAGCTTGCTGTAAGTCTGGAAGAATGAACAGTAAATACCCTGCCTGGCCAGCCAATAAAACAACCGTGGTCAAATACCAGATCTTGTCAGGGCAACATCATACAAGGGTTCGCCAAAATCATATATTAATATCCTCAGAATAGCATGTAGTTTAGTAGATTAAAGACCAGATAAACCTGACAAATGAAACTATATCTAATAGGCGCACTCGCGTGTCTCTCTTTCTTTCACACGAATGCCCAAGATTCTACCACATGGTCAATGACCAGCGGAGAACCGATAAAAAATGGCAGTAAAAGCGGATATGGCCGATTTGCAACTCCCTTTTACAATGGCTTAGCCATGGGTACAGCACAGGTTTCAAGCAAGAATGACCTTTTTTTACAAGGAACTGATGCTCATGGACGGGGAATCTACCTGTATCTCTTCAAGAAGTTATCCCCTGCGGGCATCCCGATATATGACAAACCCATTAAGTTAGTTACTCCGTTTCCTGACAAAGGCCGCAACAAAGGGGTAATCATGGAAAACGATCAAAAGAAGATCTATTCCTTCTGGAACATTGACGGCACCCTTAAAATGGCCAGGTTTGACCGCAAGACATTAAAGTTTGGAAAACTAAACTCCATAAAGGTCGAAGGCATCCCCGGCTACTTCTCTGATTTTGGGGTTAAACAATTAAAAAACGGCAAATACCTCTTCCTTTTTTCTGTAGGCGAAAGCGGCATCTTCTCCAACGGAGCCGGATTTCCACACAAAATTACCTATACCGCTGAAGGGTTCTGGCCTTATGACATTCAGAAATTTGGTGTGTACGGTGCAATTACAGATCAGCCGAATGATTCGGTGGTCCATGCAAAAGCATTGACAAAACTGGATCAGTCTTTATACAGTATGGATGGATTTGCGGGTTATAGCAAAGGCGAGGACGAGTATATATTTAGCGGCTCACTGCTGGGTAATATTTCGGCCTATAAAGTAAATTCCAACCAACTGGCTTTATCAGCCAGGACTTTTGTAACGAATGAGCAGGGGATCATTATCCGCAACCCTAACTTTGTATCTTCTGTGGCCTATTTCAACGAATCAGAAGATCATCAGGGCTTAATTACCGTTGGGGAGGGCGGGATCTATTTCTCCAGGAACACTCATAAAACGGATACCAGGGGCAACATGATCTTTAAAAATCCAGAACACCTTTTACAGGTGAGTCCACCGCTATACGGTGGCTCTTTAGTGGTACCCAATGTAGTGGATTGGGATGGCGACGGCAAGCTGGACATCGTTTCAGGCAATTCTATGGGCTTTATCTTCTTCTTTAAAAACACGGGTACAAACACAAAGCCTGTCTACCAGGACCCAACCTATCTGGAAGCTGGGGGCCAGAGAATCCACGTACAACCAGGATATAGAGACGACATTCAAGGTCCGCTGGAAGCCCGATGGGGCTATACCTGCCCCAAAGTTGTGGATTGGAATGAGGATGGATTGCTGGATATCCTGACAGGTGACAGCAGGGGAAAATTCATGGTGTATCTGAACGTTGGCACCAAGTCCAGGCCAAAATTAGCGGCAGAGCATCCTTTATACCTCGATGGAATGGATATGTTTGGCACCTGGCGGGTAAAACCAGGCGTGGCTAAACTTGGAGCAAAAATGGCCTATATCATTATGGATAAGAATGATGATTTTCATTTATACTGGAAGCTTGACGCCCATAATGTGGAAGACAACGGAAAATTGACCATTGGCGACAGCATACCCATCCACGGCAACACACGCGGCGGTGGAACTGTAGGCCGGTCTAAATTTGACCTGGTGGACTGGGATGAAGACGGCGTCAAAGACTTACTGGTAGGTACCTACGGCAAACAGTCTATTCCAGATACACTAAGGGGGTTGCCACTGAACATCACACCAAAGGTAGGTGCAACAGTACTCTTTATGAAAAATACCGGAACAGAAGAAAAGCCGGTCTTTGCCTTTCCAAAGATATTAAAGTTTAAAGGAAAGAATCTGGCTTTAGGCGGACATGCCTGCGCTCCAAGTGCGGTCAGGCTGGGCCCTTCCGATTCGTTAAACCTGGTGGTCGGCATAGAAACGGGGGTGTTCATCTATTACGACAGGAAAGATTTGAGCTGGTAAAGATTGATCGGCTAGCTCAGCAAATCAATCAGGTCTTTTTTAGCCAGGGATTTGAATATGGAATCTTCCGTCCGGACGAGGTCGTCAGATAATGTCCGCTTGGTTTCCTGAATCTGCATGATCTTGTCTTCGACGGTATCCGGACAGATCAGCCGCACCGCCATCACATTTTTATGCTGCCCGATCCGGTACGTCCGGTCGATGGCCTGGTTTTCCACCGCAGGGTTCCACCAGGGGTCTACCAGGTACACATAATCTGCTTCGGTGAGGTTCAGCCCCACACCGCCTGCTTTCAGGCTGATCAAAAATACGCGTTTGGATTCATCTTCCTGGAAAGAACGCACCACCTCGCCACGCTTTGTTGTCTGCCCGGTCAGGTATTCAAAAGCAATACCGCGATGCTCCAGTTCTTTACGGATCAGGTCCAGCATGGTCACAAACTGGGAGAACACCAGGATCTTATGTTGCTCGGACTTCGCTTCGATCTGTTCCATCAGCACATCCATTTTTGCGGAGGCCGTGCCGTAAAACTTAGTTTCGTTCAGCAAAGCAGGTGCATTACAGATCTGCCTGAGCTTAGTGATCCCCTGTAGTACATGCATGGAACTTTTGGGCAGCTCATCTTCTGCAATGCCCAACAGGTAATCCCTAATGTCTTTGGCATAAGCGTCATAGATTTCCCGCTGCTCGGCCCCCATTTCGCAGTAAATAACCATCTCGGTCTTATCCGGCAATTCTGTGGCCACCTGCTCTTTTGTTCTGCGCAGGATGAAAGGATTGATCTTCTTTTGCAGCTCTACCGCCCTTTTGCTGTCCTTAAACTGGTCGATCGGAACAGAATAAAGTTCCTTAAACTGCTGCCGGCTGCCCAGCAGGCCCGGACAGGCGAAAGACAATTGCCCATACAAGTCATAGGTGTTGTTCTCCACAGGTGTTCCGGTCATCACCACTTTATTGCGCGACGACAGCATCCGCGCGGCTTTATAGCGCTGCGATTCGGGATTCTTGATGTTCTGTGACTCATCCAGGAAAATATAATTGAAATGGTATTCTTTTAAGAAGCGGATATCCGACAATAAAGTGCCATAAGAAGTTAGTATGACCTCATAGTCCTCAAATTTCACTTTGGCCTTGCTCCGCTCCGAGCCATACAGCACATGGGTTTTAAGCGAAGGCGCAAACTTGGCGATCTCGGCTTGCCAGTTGAACACCAGGGAAGCAGGAACCACCACCAGGTTGGTATTGTGATGTGGCTTGCTGCGCTGACTTAAGATAAAAGCGAGCACCTGTACCGTCTTGCCCAGTCCCATATCATCGGCCAAGCAGGCCCCAAAATTAAACTGGTCCAGGAAGTTCAGCCAATACAGCCCCTGCTTCTGATAGTCGCGCAGCTCTGCCTGCAAGTCTTCGGGCACTTCAATTTCCTCAATGCCCTCGGTTCCGCCATTGAGCTTCAGGCTCAGTATATCCAGTTCTTCTTTCAGCGCTTTGTCCATTAGATGCGATTCGTAGAGCTCTGCAACCGAACTAAAATTGATCTTCCCGGTGCGGATGGTATCCTCCACGATCTCTCCCGACTTAAAGAAATCCGCGAAGCGGTCAATCCATTCGTCGGGCAATAGCCCTTGTGTACCATCATCCAACTGTACAAACTTACTTTTGTTGCGTATCGATTTATGCAGATGTTTTAAAGAGACCAGTTGCTTGTCGTACTTGATCTTTACAGCGGTTTCAAACCAGTCCATACCACTCTTCACATGAATGGAGATCTCGGCTTTATAAGGATTGATCTTATTCTCTTTCAATTCATTAAAGCCCAATATGGCGATGCCTTTATTGCGCCATTCTTCAAAAGCTTCTAGAAACCAGGCGGGGTCTATAAAATGCTTCTTATGCAAATAAAAGCAATCCAGGGAAGCCAGGGGATTTCCTTCAAAATCGTTCATTTGTTCGCCGAAATACGGATGTTGCCGTTTGATGTTGGAGATAAACTGCAACTCGGCCTCTTCATCGCGCTGCACGGTAAATACCTTTCCCAGCTGATCTTTGGTGCGGATCTGCTTTTGCGACAAGACCGGGATCTCTACATTGGCATAGCGCATCACCGGTGTGATCAGCACAAATTCCTCTGATTCCGACAGGTAGACCAAATGTTCATTGTCGAGGTCAAAGCCTTTGTCCTTGATCTGCTTCGGCGTGGCCGGCTTAATATAAGAATGGGTAATCTTAACTTTTTCTTCCAGTTTGGAAAGTACATCCTGTTCGAACTCTTCAAACTCCTCATGCGGGACCACCAGCCTGCCTTGTTGCTTTTTGAAAAAGGAGATCACATGCAGGAGATAGCTGTTGTCGATAAAATGCAGAACATCACCCTGCTGGATAAAATAATAGTGCTTGAGCCGGATATTTTCAAGCGCATGCATCTTGCCTGCAATATTGATCTTTCCCGATACTTCATAATATTCCTCTGCTTTGTTGACCGTGAGCCGCAGATCAGGCACCAGCAATTTCAGTCGCTGTGGGATTACGGAACTTGCGGTAATATTGGAGGAACTCGCGGAGTCGTGCAGGTAATATTTCAAGCCCAAAGGATTTTTCACAATGGCCCTCAGGGCATTAAAGTCCGATGGAGAGCGGTCTTCATTGTAATTGTTTTGAAAATACAGGAGGGCACTAAAGAATTTCAGGGTGTCCGGATCGCTGGCTTTCCAAAGCTGATCGGCGACCTGTACTTTGATTAAGGGGTTTTTCAGCTTGCCATCGCGGGTCGCTTTCGCGGAGATCAGCTCCACATATAATTGATTGTAAAACCGATGCTTACCAACCACCAGCACCAGATCTTCTGATGCGGTCTGCAGCTTAGAAAGGGTCTGTCCTTTTTCTTCTGATGGCAATAATCCGGATAGGTCTCCCACGTATTGTGTTTTGTCTCAAACATAAGAAAAACCTGCAACAAGTGTTCCGGCAAAAATAGCTAAGCAGCGTCAGCATTGTAATAATTGAGGTATGAATTTTGTAATCCTACATTTTTCTGTTTTCTTTACCCTCAAATTACAGATGCCCATGTGGACCAGACTTTCCAGATTTATTCTTCAAAACCGCGTACTGATCATATTATTTTTTGTAGCTGGAACCATTTTTATGGCCTGGAAAGCAAAAGACGTAAAGCTTTCCTATACCGGTAGTAAGATCCTTCCACTTACCGATTCCGCTTTTATAAAGTACAATGCTTTCAAGAAGAAATTTGGGGAAGATGGCAGTATGATGGTTATGGGTGTACAATCGCCCGACATCTATAAAAAAGAGAATTACAACCGCTGGATCCAGTTGTCTGAAGAGCTGAATAAGCTTAAAGGCATTAAAAACGTACTTTCCATTGGCAAGATCTTCGAACTCCAAAAAGACACCGTCAATCAAAAATTCCTCCTTCAACCTCTCCCTGCCGGACTGGTAAAAACAGACTCGGAGATGGATTCCATAAAAAACAAGTTGTTCAACATCCCGTTTTTTGATGGGCTGGTCTTTAATAAACAGAGCAATGCCACCTTGATGGCGATTACTTTCGACCAAAAGATCCTCAATACGGCGCAAAGAAATCCGATCCTGAAAGAGATAGAAAGCAAGGCCGCAGCTTTCCACAAAGAAACCGGCATTGAGGTTCATTTATCAGGTATGCCTTATATACGAACGGCAGTAAGTCAGCTGGTTTCTAAAGAATTCGTCCTGTTCTTAGGACTGTCCATCGGTATTTCAGCATTGATACTTGCCCTGTTTTTCAGGAAGTTCTATGCAGTATTGTTTCCGATCCTGGTGGTCATCATGGGCGTGATCTGGAGCATCGGCATCATGGTTTTATTTGGTTACGAACTGACCATCCTGACCGGTTTGATACCCCCACTTATTGTAATCATTGGGATTCCAAACAGCATTTTGCTGCTCAATAAATACCACAATGAACTCCGTAAAGACGGGAATAAAGAACGGGCGCTAAGCATTACAGTGGAACGCATTGCGGTGACTACCCTCATTGCGAACCTGACCGCAGCGATTGGATTTGGGGTATTATACTTTACAGGCAGCGAGCTGCTGATGCAATTTGGTGGCGTGGCCGCGATCAATGTGATGATCACCTGGCTGATGTGCCTGAGCCTGATCCCGATCATTTACAGCTATTTGCCAGCACCGAAGATCAAGGCATCAGAAGATCATGAAAACGGAATGCTCCACAAGATCCTGGTATCGACAGACCAGTTGGTGCAACGCAAAAGCGCGGTCATTTACATAGGCACGATCATCATTTCCCTTATTTGTTTCATCGGGATATCCCGGATCAATATCAATGGCTATGTGGTAGATGACTTGCCTGGCGACTCTAAAATCCTCCAGGATATCCATTTCTTCGAGAAAAACTTTGAAGGGATCTTACCGTTGGAGATCAGTATCGATACCAAGAAGAAAAATGGGGTACTGAGCCTCTCCAATCTGAAGAGAATAGAGAAAGTGGAGAAAATGGTATCTGCCTATCCCGAGTTCTCCCGTTCTGTTTCATTAAACATGGGCTTGAAATACGCTTCGCAAGCTTTCTATAATGGCGACAGCGCCTTCTTTCGTTTGCCAAGCGACATCGAAAAGAATTTCATCCTGGCCTATCTGGCCAATTCTGGTGGAAACGGCAATATGCTGACCAACTTTATTGACAAAGATAAGCAGGTGACGCGCATCAGTTTCCAGATGGCCGATGTGGGCTCTAAGCGCCTGGACGCGATTATGGATGAATTAAAGCCGCGGATAGACAGCATTTTGAATCCTAAAAGATTTGATGTGGAGCTCACGGGTTCCAGTATTATTTTTTCCAAAGGGACAGATTATATGCTAAGACACCTGGTGGAAAGTATAGCCCTGGCCATTGTACTGATATCTCTATTGAGGTTTTTACAATTTAAGAGTCTGGGCATTATGTTTATTTCCTTATTGCCAAATATTGTTCCGCTCATCATTACCGCGGGCATTATGGGTTTCTTCGGCATTCCGCTAAAGCCCTCTACCATCCTGATCTTTACCATCGCTTTCGGACTGGCTTCTGATCAGACCATTTACTTCCTGACCCGTTATCAGCAGGAGCTGAACCTTACCAATTTTAGTGTATCCAAGGTCATTTCAGATACGATCACGGAGACTGGGGTAAGCATGACACACATCGCTTTGATCTTATTTTTCGGGTTTGGAATTTTTACAGCTTCTACATTTGGGGGTACCCAGGTACTTGGATTGCTGCTGTCGGTGACACTGATCGTAGCCCTGGTGTTCAACCTGACTCTACTGCCCGCCCTGATGCTGTGGCTGGATAAAAAGAAGACCAGGAAATTAATCTCTGAAGAAGAAGTTAAAAGGAATCTGGACCAGATCGACCATTAGATCAAACCTGTTTAGCTTCTGCATTACCCCTTTCGACCTCCGCTTCTTCTTCAGCCGCCCGTTTTTCAGGATCCAGCTGCACAATCCCCTTGGCGTCTTTTTTTGCAAAGAGTATAGGGTACAGGAACATCAATGCCCCGGCTAAAAAGCAAACACCAGCGATCTGGAGCAGGTACATCCCATGTTCGGGATTATCACCACTGACGATTCTATAAGCAATAAGGGCTATAATTCCTAGAATTATAACATAAACACCTTTTTTTAACCGGAGAACCTTGATCATGAGAATGTCTTTTAAGTGTATGTATCAGCGCTAATTATTCTTAAAATTAGATCAGCAAAAATCAATCCTATTTTAAATGTCAAACCTTACTGAATCAACAAAGCCGGAGATCAGAAGTTTACCTAATCTGAAATTACTAATCAAATACTTCGGATATCTCATGATTTTCTTTTAGATTCATAGCAGCAAATGGCCCGATAGCAAACGCCCCAGTCAAAAAACAGTTAAACAATGATTAAATTTTTTCCGCGCAACACCACTCATCAGATAATATTAGGAGCAATTATAGGGTATGTCCTTTTTTCTATCGGCATCATAGACAAAGCCTATGCACAAACGTCCAAGCCTCGGTCACCGAATATTGTGCTTATTTTCGTCGATGACATGGGCTATGGCGATTTATCTGTAAATGGCGCATTGGGTTATAAAACGCCTAATTTGGATAAAATGGCGGCGGAAGGCACCCGCTTTACGAATTTCCTTGCCGCACAAGCGGTATGTACAGCGTCGAGGGCGGCAATCATGACGGGCTGTTATCCCAACCGGATAGGGATCAGCGGGGCATTTGGGCCAAATTCAAAAATAGGTTTGAACCCTGAGGAAGAGACGATCGCCGACCTTTTAAAAGATAAAGGCTATGCGACCGGCATATTCGGCAAATGGCATTTGGGTCATCACAAGGAGTTTCTACCACTCCAACAGGGCTTCGATGAGTTTTATGGCGTACCCTATTCCCACGATATGTGGCCATTGCATCCAAGTTCTACACCAAAAAAAGCAGCGTATCCGGAGCTCAACATGATTGAAGGAAACGAGCCGGTAAAAGTAATCAAAACACTGGATGATATTGCACAGATCACGACTGCCGTGACAGATCGGGCTGTCGGTTTTATACGCAAGCATAAAAAAGACCCTTTCTTTTTATATGTGCCACACCCGCTCCCCCACGTGCCTTTGGCCGTCTCCTCTAAGTTTAAAGGCAAAAGCGGCAACGGCCTCTTTGGGGATGTGTTGATGGAGATTGACTGGTCTGTCGGCGAAATCCTGAAAGAACTCAAGGCACAGGGGCTGGACAAAAATACCCTGGTGATCTTTACGAGCGACAATGGCCCCTGGCTGAATTACGGCGATCATGCAGGTTCTACCGGTGGCTTCCGAGAAGGTAAAGGAAACTCCTATGAAGGCGGTCAGCGTGTACCTTGCATCATGCGGTGGCCAGAAGTCGTTCCCGCTGGAAGGGTCTCCAATAAGCTGATGTCGACCATTGACCTGCTGCCGACCATAGCCACATTAACCGGTGCCAGCCAGCCAAAAAAACGCATTGACGGGTTAGATTTTAGCAAGCTGCTTAAAGGGGACGACAGCCAGAGCCCGAGAGCAGACTTCCTGTACTACTACCGCAAAAACAATCTGGAAGCCGTTAGAAAAGGGGACTGGAAACTGGTATTTGCCCATCCCGGCCGTACCTACGCCGAGTATGCACCCGGACAAAACGGCCTTCCCGGCAAGGTTAATGAAAACAAGGAATTTCCTTATGCACTGTATAACCTGCAGCGTGATCCCGGCGAACGTCATGACCTCAGTCAGCTCTTCCCTGAAATTGTAGCTTCTCTGGAAAAACTGGCCGAAGAAGCACGGGCTGACTTGGGTGACGATCTGCAAAAACGCGAAGGGAAAAATGTAAGACCCGCGGGAAAAATAGCAGAATAGCTATCTTTGACCATCATATAAAAAAGATCCATGAACCGCATAGACAGATTACTTGGCCTACTGGTACTCTTACAATCCAGAAAATACGTAACTGGTGAAAAGATTGCCGAACAGTATGATATTGGCATACGGACCGTTTACCGCGACATTAAAGCATTGATCGAGCAAGGGATACCCATCAGTTTTGAACCCAATAAAGGCTATTTCATTGTCCAGGGCTACTTCCTGCCACCGGTATCCTTTAATTCTGAAGAAGCCAATGCACTGCTGCTCATGGAACGCCTGGTGTCCCGCTTCGCGGATAAGTCCATTTTTACTCACTACACGACGGCACTCAATAAGGTCAAGGCGGTACTTAAAAATTCACAGAGGGAGAAGCTGGAGCTGCTCAATGAAAGCATGAAGTTCCAGCTGCAGCACGAAATGCTCAATGGAGAATTCGATCACCTGGCACCACTTCAGAACGCCATTTCGGGACAATGCCTGATCGAAATTGATTACCAGAATTACAATGGTGAAGTCAGTAAGCGTGAAGTAGAAGCCATTGGCCTGGTCTTTTATGCCTTCAACTGGCACCTGATCGCCTGGTGCCACCTCCGCAATGAATACCGTGATTTCAGAGCATCCCGGATCATCAAGATCAGGTCTATGGATGTTCCTTTCCGCAAATCTCCGCACATGTCTTTGAATGACTATATGAAAATACTTCCTGTGGATTATTAGTACTTTGCGGCCTCTGTATCTTCTGCGATCTGCTTTTATTAAACATAATTTGACAATTTGTGGGTATTAATTGATTTCTTTGTAAACTCAATAGATACCTAATTTATACCCAATACCCATGTCGGACAGTACAACGCGGTTAAACAAATACATCAGTGAAAGTGGATTATGCTCCAGAAGGGCGGCAGACCGCTATATTGAACAAGGCAATGTATACATCAATGGCCGCAAGGCTAAAGTAGGCGACAAGGTTTTGTTTGGCGACATCGTCATGGTGAATGGTCAGACCATCGAACCTAAGGAGGTAGAAAATTCTGTATTGATTGCGTACAACAAACCTGTGGGTATCACAAGCACTACGGAAGCTGGTGTGAAAAGCAATATTGTGGACCATGTGAACCACAGTGAGCGGGTATTTCCGATAGGAAGGCTGGACAAAGATTCCCAGGGACTGATTTTCCTGACCAACAATGGTGACCTCGTCAATAAAATACTAAGGGCAGGCAACAGCCATGAAAAGGAATATGTAGTGACGGTCAACAAACCTGTAACGGATTCTTTTTTGGCCAATATGGCCAAAGGTGTACCTGTATTGGGTGTGATGACTAAAAAATGTAAAATCGTCAAACAAGACAATACCACTTTTAAGATCACACTGATCCAGGGACTAAACCGGCAGATCAGAAGGATGTGCGAGCACTTTGGTTATGAGGTGACCAAGCTGGAACGCATCCGAATCATGAACGTGCACCTGAAAGGGATTCCCCTGGGCGAATGGCGTGAACTGACCCCGGAGGAAACCACGGAGATCTATAACGCCGTTGCCAAATCCAATGCGCAGGAAGCGGCTTCCGCAGCTAAAAAAACCAGCAAAAAGCCCAAAGCAGCGGCAGAGGAAGATTTGATGCACAATGTAACGCCGCAAAGATCTTTTGGCAGGGGCAATGCAGGCGCGAAGAAAGCACCAGCCAGAGGTGCAAAATCCGGATCTGTAAGCCGGGCGGACAGGCCTTCCGGAGGCAAAGGCAAATCAGCACCAGGCACAGCTGGAAAACCGGCAGCAGGGCGTTCCAGGAATGCTTCGGCTTCGGGCGACTGGAACCGCAGCGGCGGGCCTGACCGAAAAGCAAAAGCCAAAAATTCAAAGCGTTAAAATTTTCTTAACTTTGCAGCCAAATGGTCGCTACTAAGAAAACTGACATCCGTGCGCTTGATCTAGCTCAACTGCAGCAACATTTTACTGCTATGCAGGAACCCGCCTACCGGGCAAAGCAAGTCTATCAATGGCTATGGGAGAAATCTGCCCGCAGTTTTGAGGAGATGAGCAACCTGTCTAAAGACCTCAGAAAGAAACTTTCCGAAAGTTATGCTATCAATGTGGTGGAAGTTAACAAAGCACAATACAGCAACGACCATACGATAAAAAGTGCGTTCAGGCTCTACGATGGTAATATTGTAGAGGGGGTATTGATCCCTATGGACGACCGGATGACGGCCTGCGTGAGTTCGCAGGTAGGCTGTAGCCTCACCTGCAAGTTTTGTGCGACAGGCTATATGGACCGCAAGCGCAATCTGAATGCCGATGAGATCTATGACCAGGTGGTACTGATCGATCAGCAGGCCAAGAAAAACTATGAGGCCCCGCTGACCAATATCGTATATATGGGCATGGGTGAGCCGCTGCTCAACTATGCCAATGTGATGAGATCTATAGACCGGATCACTTCGCCCGATGGGCTGAACATGTCGTATAAAAGGATTACCGTTTCTACGGCCGGAATTGCCAAGATGATCAAAAAACTGGGTGATGATGGTGCCAAATTTAACTTAGCCCTTTCGCTGCATGCAGCAGACGACAAGAAAAGGAATGAGATCATGCCCATCAATGAGGCAAATTCACTCCAGGCACTCTCCGAGGCATTAAAGTATTATTTTTCTAAAACCAAGAATCCGGTCACCTACGAATACATCGTTTTCAACAACTTTAATGATGAGTTGGAAGATGCCATGGCATTGGCGAAGTTTTGTAAGCATGTGCCATGTAAAGTCAACCTGATTGAATACAATCCAATCCAGTTTGCCGATTTTGTCAATGCGGAAGGGGATAAGATCGACGCTTTTTCAAATTATCTCAAAAGCCAGGGCATCAATACCAATATCCGGCGCAGCCGCGGTAAAGACATCGATGCGGCCTGCGGTCAGCTCGCTGTTAAGGAGCAATGATGTTCTACCGGCTTCTTCAGGACCTGCTCGGCCTGCTCTTCCCGGAGCTCTGTGCAGCCTGCGGCATCCAGCTCTACCGGGGCGAACACTGTCTTTGTAGCAAATGCCTGTATGACCTGCCCTATTCTGATCATCACCTGCATACTGACAACCGGGCGGCAAAGAAGTTTTGGGGGAGATTGCCTTTGGGTCATGTTTTCGCCCTGCTTCATTTTAAAAAAGGCAACGCTGTACAGCAGATACTACATAGCCTTAAATACAGAAACCAGCCTGAACTTGGCGTAACACTGGGGAGGATGATTGCAGAAAAGCTCCTGCTGAACAAACAATCAAACTATCCGGATTTGATTGTGCCGGTACCCCTGCACCGCAGAAGAGAAAAACTGCGGGGATACAACCAGAGTTTGTGTATCGCCCGGGGGATTGCTGAAGTATTACAGATTCCCCTCAGTGAAGGAAACCTGAAACGGATCATTGCAACGGAAAGCCAGACCAGGAAAAACAGGTACAGCAGACATGAAAACATGGTTGGCGTATTCGAATTGCAAAATACATCGGCCTTCCGGGACAAACATGTTTTGCTGGTGGATGATGTGATCACCTCAGGGGCCACCCTGGAAGCCTGTGCAATTGCATTACTCAAACATCGGGTCAATAAAATAAGTATTGCCGCCGCAGCGTTTGCAGATTGAGTAATTTTAGCATCTTTGTTTATGCGTTTAACCCGGGTATATATTTTTCTGATGATCATTGCTTTTGCCTCTTGCCGCAAATCAGAGGAAATTACGCATGATCCTGACGTAAAACTGTCTTTCTCCAGGACTAAAATTGTCTTTGATACCGTATTCACCTCGGTAGGCTCTACCCACAGACAGATTAAGATCTATAATAAAAATGCGAAAGCTGTCGTCGTCAGCAACATTAAATTGGCAAATGGGGGAAATTCTCCCTTCAGCCTGATCATCAATGGGCAGACACTGAACAGCCAATCCGATCTGCAGTTGGACGGCCGGGATTCCATTAGCATTTATGCGAAGGTAACGATCAACCCGACCTCAGCATCCCAGCCTTTTATTGTGGAGGATTCCATTGTATTTCTGACAAATGGCAATACACAGGCGATCCCATTGGCCGCGTATGGACAAAATGCGAACTTCATTAATGAGGAAACGATTACAGGAAATAAAACCTGGAGCAAGGTATTGCCCTATGTGGTCTACAAATCTCTCACCATAGCCGAGAACGCCACTTTAAATATCGCCGCAGGCGCGACGGTACTCTTTCACAGCAATGCGGCAATGAACATCAAGGGAACACTGAATGCTTCGGGAACAAAAAACGAGCCCATCATTTTTGCAGGCGACCGGCTGGAGCGGCTCTATGAGGAAGAAGCCGGGCAATGGACGGGACTTCATTTTTACAGCAAAAGCAAGAGTTCGACCATCAATTATGCCGTGCTAAAAAATGCGATTGTAGGTATTACGACAGACTCCCTTTCACTAAATGACCAGCCAAAATTACTGTTGACCAATACGATAGTCAAAAACATGGTGATTGCAGGCTTTGTAGGTTACGGTGCGGAGCTCTCTGCATTCAATAACTTAATTTATAACTGCGGCCAGTACCTTTTATATGGTGTCGGTGGTGGAAAATACGACCTGAAGCAAAATACCTTTGCAGCATATAATCTTGAATTCCCACGTAAGACTGCAGCTGTATATCTTTCTGATTTCAGGAACAGCAGCCAGCAAGGGACACTAAAGCTTGAGATGACCAACAATATCATCTGGGGAAGCCTGACAGATGAATTGCTGATCGATCTAAAAACCAATCTCGGTTTTATAGGCACCATAAAAAACAATCTGATCAGAACGACCAGGGCAGAGTTTAACAAGGATGGTAATGTACTCAATACAGATCCTTTATTTATCCAGTCATCCACCCATAATTACCTGTTAAGGGCAGCCAGTCCCGCTGCAAACAAAGGGCTTGAACTGAGCGGAGACCATTATTACAGCACTATTTTAAGCAGGGATCTTCAAGGCCTTTCAAGATTATTTCCTTCTGAATTAGGCTGTTATGAAAATAACTAGAAAAATATAGCACTATTTTACAACAATTGACCCCCAAGGCCGTTTATATTGTTGAGAGCGTTAATTTAGATGGTAAGGGTCGATATAATCTTAAACAGATATATCGGCCCTTTACTTTATACAGGGATTTTTAATCATTAATCGTTCAGAAAAGATCACCTTTTTAAGAAAGGAACTTCGCCAGCAGTGCTCTAAGCTCTTCCAGATTGAAAGGCTTCAGAATATGTCCGTTCATTCCGGAGTCGTTAAACTTGCTGTGTTCATCATCGAGAGAGGAGGCTGTCAACGCAATAACGGGTAGATTTTTAAAGTATGGATCGGGCAGCGACCTGATCACCTGGGTAGCCTCAAATCCATCCATTCCCGGCATTTTGATGTCCATAAAAATGAGATCATAGACCTTAGTTTTAATCATTTCTATGGCTTCATCGCCGGTGTATGCGGTATCGATAGAGAAGCCCCATTTACTGATGATCCGTGTAGCGATCAGTATATTGATTTCATTGTCATCTACAATCAGAATCTTTTTATTGCTGAACATAGGCATGTTTTGGACCGGCTGTCGCACATAAGGCTTGCCGTCCAGCTTCTTAAAATTAATAGCGAAGGAGAATGTAGATCCTTTGCCTTCCTGACTGCTTACAAAGATATCAGAGCCATAGAGCTTAAGGAGTTTTTTAGTGATGGCCAGTCCCAATCCTGTACCGCCGTATTGCCTTGAAATATCTGTTTTGGCTTGCGTAAAAGTTTCAAAAATGTACGACAGCTTATCTTCAGGAATGCCAATACCCGTATCTTTTACCTCAAAAAGTATCTCGTACAAGTCCTTCGTTTCATTTTGAAGGGAGATGTGCAGATCTACCTGGCCCTGTTCAGTAAACTTGATGGAATTGCCCAGCAGGTTCATCAGGATTTGATACAGACGTGTTCTGTCCCCTATGATCTCCTCGGGCAGGTTCGGATCATAAATCAGGGAAAGGGTAATATTTTTTTTCTGTGCATTGACCTGCAAGCTGTTGATACTGTCGCCAGCCAATGTATGCAGGTTGAAAGCTACATCGTCAAACTTCAAATTACCAGTTTCTATTTTGGTGAAGTCAAGGATATCATTGATGATGTGTAATAGATTCTCTCCCGAAAACTTAAGGATATTGAGGTCATTCAGCTGGGATTCTTTTGGATCATTGTCCAGCAAAATATGGGTCATCCCAATAATCGCATTTAATGGCGTACGGATTTCATGGCTCATTACGGAAAGAAACATTTCTTTGGCCTCACTAAGTTGCAATGCCTGTTCCTTTGCATCCAGCATTTCCTTTTCCGCCAGTTTCTTATCGGTAATATCAATGATAATTTCTATCTCCAGCTCTACTTTTCCTTTATCATCCAGGATTACTGTATTGTAGATAGAGAGCCAGATGGGCTGTTTATCTTTGCGGTAAGACAACAGATCTACCGTAAATGATTTGTTTTGCCGGCTGAATTCCCGCGCCCGGTCCAGGAGTTCCATATCGGTCTGCGGACCTACGATCAGGTCGCCCAGTCGCCTTCCTTTAAGATCATCTAAACTAAAACCAGTAATTTTTTCAAAAGCATCGTTGACCCAGGTTACGTGGTTATTGGCATCGTTGATGACCACCGCATTGTTGACTTTACTGGCCACGAAAGAAAGCTTCATCAGTTCGCTCTCTACCCTTTTATTCTCCGTAATATCCCTTCCATAGGTATACCAGCGCTGGTTTTTAGACACCATATTCCAGCTCATCCATCGGATCATACCACTGCGGCTGACAATCCTGAAATCTATATTAAACTGCTTGATATGTTCCCTGAGTCCGGCTTCTATGGTTTCCGTCACCCGGCTAATGTCTTCCCTGTAGCAGACTTCCCACATACTCATCCCTAAAGCTTCTTCCACTGTATATTCGAGAAGTGTAGTGACCGCGTTGTTGATAAACTGGATCTTTCCCTCAAAGTCGAGAATACAATGAATCTCAGGCGATACCGCAGATATATTGAGTAAATCTTCGAAATGCTGGGTCTTGGCATCCAGTTCGATCCCTCTCTTTTTCAGGGAGAGATGGGTAATAACCTGCTGGGCAAGGGTCTGCAGGCCTTCTTTTTGTGCATCTGAAAGTCGCTTGGGAACTGTATCAAAAACACCGATCACCCCCAGTCGGTAACCATCTTCATCGATTAAAGGTGCCCCGGCATAAGAACGTACAAATGGATCAGCCAGTACACTGGGATGATTTTTGAAGCGTTCATCCAACAAAGCGTCTTCTACCTCCAGGATGCCGTCTTCCAGAACGGTACGGGCACTAAAAGAAACTTCCAGAGGTGTTGGTTTGGCTTCTGTGCCGAGGATAGATTTAAAAAAGAGCCGTTCTTCATCAACCAATGAGATCAGCGCGATAGGTGCATTACAAATTAATTTTGCGAGTTTAGTGATATTATCAAACTCATGTTCAGTCGGTGTGTCTAATATATTATACCGATGCAATGCCTTAATACGCTCATCATCATAGATTGATGAAGGTTTTTTGCTCTTGGGTGTCATGTATGCTTTACGACACTATTTGTATAAAGGAAATTTACTGACCAGTTCAATCACTTTTTTCTTTACCTGCTGCAGGTTATTTTCATCTTCAGCGTTGGTCAGCACCTGGTCGATCAGGTCTACTATCGTCGCCATTTCGGTTTCTTTAAAACCTCTCGAAGTGATCGCTGCCGTACCTACACGGATCCCTGATGTCACAAACGGAGATTTATCGTCAAAAGGAACCATATTCTTATTTACCGTAATGTCCGCTTGCTCCAGCGCATGCTCCGCCAGTTTACCGGTTATATTTTTATTACGCAGATCAATCAGCATCAGATGGTTGTCGGTACCTCCTGATATAATACCATACCCTTTGTCTACAAAAGCTTTGGCCATTGCCTGCGCATTGGCTTTCACTTGTGTAATGTAAGTCAGGTATTCATCACTTAAGGCTTCGCCAAAAGCAATGGCTTTGGCAGCGATGATATGCTCCAACGGCCCGCCTTGGGTACCAGGAAATACAGCCATATCCAATACGGAAGACATCATCCTGATTTCGCCTTTAGGTGTTTTTAATCCAAATGGGTTTTCAAAATCCTTACCCATCATGATCATTCCACCGCGTGGGCCGCGCAGAGTTTTATGTGTGGTTGTAGTTACGATGTGACAGTGTGGAAGCGGGTTCGCAAGCAATCCCCTGGCAATCATTCCTGCCGGGTGAGAGATATCTGCAAGCACAAGTGCACCGATCTTATCCGCAACACTGCGAACAAAAGCATAATCCCATTCTCTTGAATATGCCGAAGCACCGACGATGATTAATTTTGGTCTTTCTGCAAGTGCTACTTCTTCCAGTTTAGCGTAGTCTATACGGCCATCTTCTTTCTTTACACCATAAAAAAGCGGTTGATATAGTTTACCGGAGAAGTTGACCGGCGAACCATGCGTCAGGTGACCACCATGCGATAAATCAAAACCAAGGATCTTATCTCCCGGCTGGATGACCGCCAGCATCACTGCAGCATTAGCCTGAGCTCCTGAATGTGGCTGTACGTTTACCCATTCTGCGCCAAATAATTGTTTAGCACGCTCAATAGCAAGCGTTTCTACTTTATCTACGACCTGGCAACCCCCATAATATCTCTTGCCTGGAAGTCCTTCCGCATATTTATTGGTCAGACATGAGCCTGCGGCTTCCATCACTTGTTTGCTGACAAAGTTTTCTGAAGCAATCAGTTCAAGGCCATTTTCCTGGCGTTCCAATTCTTTGTCAATCAAATCAAAAATTACTGTATCTCGTTTCATTTGCTGGGTATTGTTGTTTGTTAATTATTTAAGCCTGATTTTGTTATAGAAGTTTTTTTTGGTAAAAATAAGGAATTTCCAGATAGTATTGCAGCCAATTTTATGTAATGACAGACGAAGGCTATTTATCTCAAAACCAAATTAACAAATTACTGTTATTCCATAGCATCAGCTAATTTTTTTTACATTAAAATATTAAACAATTTGCCTTACTTTGTACATTCTATTCTTTAAAAACAATGCATGGAAGATTTCACCAGTCCATTATTACCAAACATCAACTATCCTGCTGATTTAAAGCAGTATAAAGAACAAGACCTGGTACAGATTTGCAAGGAACTCCGTCAATACATCATTGATGTGGTCAGTGTGAATGGCGGCCATTTCGGCGCAAGCCTGGGTGTAGTGGAACTTACAGTGGCCCTGCATTACGCTTTAAATACCCCCTATGACAAATTGGTTTGGGATGTAGGACACCAGGCTTACGGCCATAAGATCCTGACTGGCCGGAAAGATGTTTTTCATACCAACCGGATCTATAAAGGCATCAGCGGCTTTCCAAAAATCAGTGAAAGTGAATACGATACATTTGGCGTAGGGCATTCTTCTACCTCAATCTCGGCCGCACTGGGTATGGCCGTAGCCTCTCATTATAAAGGGGAAACCGACCGGCAGCATGTGGCTGTGATTGGTGATGGCGCCATGACGGCCGGTCTTGCTTTTGAAGGGTTAAATCATGCAGGAATAGAAAACTCCAACCTCCTCGTGATCCTGAACGACAATTGTATGTCGATCGATCCCAATGTTGGTGCACTGAAAGAATACCTGACCAGCATTACTACTTCTAAATCGTACAACAGGTTCAGGGACGATATTTCCAATGTATTGATCAAACTGTCTGAACTCGGGCCTAACGCGCATACATTTGTAAAGAAGATTGAGAAGAGCATTAAAGGGACGCTGCTTAAACAGAGCAACCTCTTTGAAGCTTTAAATTTCAGATATTTCGGACCGGTAGACGGCCATGATGTAGAGCGTTTGGCAGCCGTGATCAAAGATTTGAAAGATATACCCGGACCGAAGCTCTTGCACTGTGTGACTGTAAAAGGTAAAGGCTTTGCACTTGCTGAAAAAGACCAGACCAAATGGCATGCCCCGGGCTTATTTGATAAGATCACCGGAGAGATCAAAAAAGCAGCGAGCGATAAGCCTCAGCCGCCAAAATACCAGGATGTGTTTGGACATACCCTGGTGGAGCTGGCCGAAGCCAATGACAAAATAGTAGGGATCACCCCAGCTATGCCATCAGGATCTTCCATGAATATCCTGATGAAAGCCATGCCAAAGCGTGCTTTTGACGTGGGTATTGCGGAACAGCATGCAGTTACTTTTTCTGCCGGACTGGCTACACAAGGACTGGTTCCTTTTTGCAACATTTACTCAAGCTTTATGCAGCGTGCTTACGATCAGGTAATCCACGATGTAGCCATTCAGAATCTCAACGTGGTTTTCTGCCTGGACCGTGCGGGACTCGCAGGGGCCGATGGCGCAACCCATCATGGTGCTTATGATCTGGCATATATGCGCTGTATACCCAATATGACTGTAGCTGCCCCAATGAATGAGGAAGAGCTGCGCAATATGATGTATACCGCCCAACTGGAAGATATGGGGCCTTTTTCTATCCGTTACCCCCGTGGAAATGGTATGATGCCAGACTGGAAGCGGCCGTTAAAAGCATTAGAAGTTGGGAAAGGCAGAAAGATATGCGACGGAGAAGACGTAGCCATCCTGACCATAGGCCATGTAGGAAATTTCGTCCTGGAAGCCAGCCAGGAACTGGCTGCGGAAGGGATGCATCCCGCCCATTACGATATGCGTTTTGTAAAGCCTTTGGACGAAGAACTCCTTCATGAAGTATTTAGCCGCTATAAAAATGTAATCACCGTAGAAGACGGCTGTATACAAGGCGGTATGGGCAGTGCAGTATTGGAATTCATGTCAGACCACAACTACAACAGTCATGTGATCCGCCTGGGCATTCCTGATGAATTTATAGAGCATGGCGAACAGGCCGAGCTTTGGGATTTATGCAACTACGATTCTGCTGCGATTATCAAAGCTGTGAAAAAACTAGCCGTAAGCCGGAAAACAAAAACCATAGCCTCCTGATATCGGAATGGGGAATTAAATGGCAGTCTGATTAAATTACATTCTTTTCCAGCACTTCTATCTGCGCCCCAATCTCATTGACCAGGCGCTGGCTAATCTTGTCTTTAGACCGCCATTGTAACGACGTATCCCCTGCCTCCGGATATATATGTCCTGTCCGCTCTCCATTGATATAAATGATATAATCGCCCGGCTTAGGCACCTCTACCCTGATGGCCTTTGCTTCTCCATCGATCTCTAAAGTAAACTCATAAGGATTTAAGTCTTTCTGCTGATTTTCCATAATGTTTGGCGTTTACCTAACAACCTTAAAAAGGGCCAATTTGTTTGGATTAGACTTTGCAACTTTAGGAGCGAATCTATACTTTTAAAGAGCTATTAAGGTTTTCGTGCTAACATCCTGGCTGCACTATCCGACGCGCACAGTAAGCCACCTGCCATCATGATGATGTCTTTGATTACCAATCTGCCGGCCGCTGAAAGATAAGGGAAGCCATGCTCAGCACCGCCCAGATCAGGCACCCAGGTTTCAGACGTTGTGATTAAAAAGCTAAGAGTCACCAGGGACATGCCCAACGTTAGTAAGCCACCAATCAGTCCCGCACGGTTGTTAAATATACCGGCCAGCACCAGCAGCCCGATCACTATAATTACCGCCCCAAGCGCGTAAGCGAACAGATAAGTACCATTCTTTTCATGCCATTTTATATTCTGGCGCACTACTTCACCTTCCTTATTTTTATACTTTTTATACTCCGGCGCCTTTTCATGATAAAAGAAACTCATTACCGGACTATTGGCTACAAACGGAACAATCCCATCTGCTTCATATTGGAACGCCTTCAAACCACCTATCCAGGCCATTACAATAAAAATGGCCACACGCATGAAATTAAAAAACTGGCCTTGTGCCTTCGCTAGAAATGTCAACATATCTATTCAAATTATATCATACAAATCTGAATCAAAACGCAACGGGTTCCTATGGACAAATGTGGATATTATCTGGACAAATCTGCCACGACAGAGATACCCACTTGCTCTCTAAACTGACTGGGCGGCACACCGGTACGCTTTTTAAAATAGCGGCTGAAGTAGTTTTCATCATCAAAATTCAGCTCCGCTGAAATCTCCTTCATGCTCATATAAGTTAGATGGATTAGCTTTTTAGCTTCCAGAATTACCCTTTCCTGGATCAGCCGGGATGGCGATCGCATAAAATAAGTCACACATTGCTTAGAAAACGTATTGGGAGCAATACCAAGCTGTTCAGCATAAAAAGAAGGCGATCGCTCCTTCTTAAAGTGCGTATCCAGCAAGGCCTTAAACTGGCTTACTGGATGCTTAGCGTACTCCTCTTCCTCTACCACCAAACTGCCGATTTTAACTTTGCTGCTGATGGCAAGAATCAACTGCAAATAAGACCGCACTATTGCGCGCGAATAGCTGTCCGTAAAGTTGAGTTCTGCAGCAAGCTTACCAAATAAACCATTAATCTCCTCATATTCATCCTCATTCAAGTTCACAAAAGGCTGCGCGCAGATATTATTAAACAACAAACCATTGCAGGCCACTTCCTTTTTATGGTATTCAATACAATAGAAATCACCATGAAAAACCAGCATACGAATATTTCCCTCCAACATGCCGCCAAATTTCATAGATTGATAAGGCGTAGTAAACAATGCTATATTGCCTGAAAAATCATATTCCACAAAGTCGACGTTTACAACCCCCTTCCCTTTAAACAACAAGATGTGGTAAAAAGGAACAGGCGACCTCCTATTCATTGTTTCTACATCTATCCCTATGATGGAACACTCGCTGTAAAGATCCTGACTATTCTCCATATTACAATATACTACCTTTTAGCCTATAACCCTGTTTCTCGAAGCATTGACTCCGACATAAATTAGAGCTGCGATTATACCGAGCAGGAAATAGAATGAAATTGTCCAGTCGTCGGTAAAGTCGTGTAACAATCCAAAGATCGGCGGGCCCGTAGCAGCCAGTAAGTAGCCAAAAGATTGCGCCATGCCCGATAAGCTGGCCGCAGTCTGTGAATTTTTCGTTCTCAATATAAAAAACATCATGGCCAAACTAAAGGCCAGGCCGCCTGCAATACCAATAATGATGACGGCAAGAACAACGAACTGGGTTTTGAAAACAATCAACAGTAAAATGCCTATCGCCATTAATACACCTGTCATCCAAACCAGCAACTGCTGGCTTTTCATCTTGTTGGCGACAACAGAACCAATAAAGGTGACCGGCAGTTGGGCCATCTGAACATACGATAAGGTCCACCCGGCATCTTCTTTGGTCATGCCCCAGGATACCAACACAGCTGGCAGCCAGGCCACAACGCAATAAAAAAGCAGCGACTGCAATCCCATAAAAATGGTAATGTTCCAGGCCAGTCCGGATTTGAAAAGTGACTTATGAGAAGCCGTCGGCAGGATGGAATCTTCCTCTTTTTTCTTCCATGCCTTTGGGAGCCAAACTATAACTGAAATAAATGCCAGTAGCGCCCAAACACCAATAGATCCTCTCCAACCCCAGCCGGTATGCTGACCAATAGCGATACTAAAACCCGCAGCCAGTGCGGCAGTCAGGTTCATGGCTACAGAATACAGGCCGGTCATCAAGCCAACCTGGTTTGGGAATTCTTTTTTAATGAAGGCGGGCATAATTACGTTTCCAGCAGTGATCGCTGCACCAACGAGTGCTGCACCGGCAAACAGAAGATGAATACTACCCGAAATCCGGACACCTAGCCCAATAGTCAGCAACAATAAGGAAAAGAATAAAACTTTCTCCATGCCCAGCTTTCTGGAAACTCCAGGTACAAAACCAGACAACAATCCAAAAGACAATAAGGGAATGGTGGTCACCAGGCCTGCCTGAATGTTAGATAAACCCAAATAATCACTGATCTCCCTGAGTACAGGTCCTACTGAAGTAATGGCTGCCCTCAAATTTGCTGAAAGGAAAATAACACACAGTATTGTGAGTACTGTTCCTATCGTAGTTTTTGTTTTGAGCCCCGTCTTTTCCATCCTGTTGCGCGATCTTGAGTTTGAAGGGCAAAGATAGAAAAGAATAAACGCATCCCTATTTGTTCACTGATTTTGTGCTTCTTAAGGTTTTGGCTTATCTTGCAAAAAAAGCAAGCTTTTAATGAAATTCATCAAATCATCCATATTGCTGTCCTTATTAATTAGCCTGTCAGCCATCACCTTAGCGCAAGAACAGCCTATACCCTCAAGCCCAACTGTTGCCACCACAACAACTGCCCCGCGCAACAATATAGAATTTACCCCACAAATATCAGTCGCCTTATTTACCGCACAACAAAAGGTTTCAGGCACTGCCTGGGGCGGCGAGCTGATCTATCACCACAATACAGAAAACAACCAAATGCCCTGGATCCGGATGCTGCATATCAAAAGTGTAGACCTGATCTTCAACTATAAAAACATGTCCCGGATCAAGTTGATGGATGTCCCCGATCCCTATAAGTTTGGCGATTCCTATGCGGTATTGGCCGGAATCAATATTGCCCTGTTAAAAGGGAAAACTACAGAACTGGATCTCAGCCCTGCATTCGGGATGGGCTATCTGGGCGAGACCTATTTTACCAATGAAAACCCGCTGATCGGGAGCCATCTTAATTTTGCCAGCAGAGCGGGGCTGAAGGTCTATCAAAACATCAGTGAAGGCACCAGACTCTCTGCGGGTATAGACATTCTACATTTTTCGAATGCTGGATTCAGAGTGCCCAACAATGGCATGAACAGCAGCAATATCAGTCTTGGGATCAGTAAAAGTCTGAACACCTCGTCGAAAGAAATATCTGACACCAGCCGGAATACCTGGGTATCCAGACATCAGTATAAGACCCATAGTTTTGATCTGGGCATCGGTATCGGGCGGCGGGGATATTACAGAAGTAAGGAAGGCTTTTTCTATAAAACTTCACTTTATGGAGGCTATAATTACAGGTTAAACCCTGTGTTGGGACTGAGTGCAGGAGTAGATGCCATCTACTATCATTCTCTATTTGACCCGAATAATTTTGAAGCCACTTACCAATCCAATGCCAGTTCCTTCGACCGCTGGAGGGTAGGTGCTGCTCTGGGCCCGGATGTATGGATGAACCGGCTGGCATTGACCGTCAAATATGGCTATTATCTGAAATACAACAGCTACAGGAACATCAATACCTACTGGACAGCCGGATTGAAATACAACCTCCTTGACTGGCTCGCATTGCAAGCGAGGATACATGTGCATAAAACTGAAGCCGACTTTACAGCATTTGGCCTGATGTTTACGTTATAAAAGAAAGATCAAATGAAAAAACTGCTTGTTGCCCTGGCGTTTTGTTGTTTTACGCTCAGCCTCTCTGCCCAGGATGCTGAGGAGGCACTCGCCTATCAATACTATCAGCAGGGTGATTACACACAGGCCTCAGTTCTCCTGGAAAAGTTGTTTAAAAAGAACGCCAGTGACCATTTTATGGAACTGTATTTCAACACGCTCCTTAAGCTAAAGAAATATGAGGACGCTGAGAAAGCCCTCAAAAAGCTGATCCGGGAGAATCCTCAAAACCTGAAATATCCTATAGAACTGGGCAGGATCTATCAGGCCAGGGGCCAGATGGAAGAAGCAAAAAAGCTGTTCATACAAACCATTTATAAACTGCCTGCCGATGAGATGCAGATCAGGGAATTTGCCAATTATTTTTACCGTATAGAAGCCTATGATCTGGCGATAGAAACCTTTGTACACGGCCGCAGCCTGCTCAAAAACGAACAACTCTTTAACTTCGATCTGCTGAGCTTATACCGCTTCAAGAAAGACAAAAGCCGTTTGATGGAAGAGTACCTTAACTCGCTCGGTGCGATGCCGCAGTTGCTGATGCAAGCCCAGAATATGCTGTCCAATGTATTTGAGTCGGATGCAGACTACCTGACCTTACAAAGCCTGCTGCTCAAAAAGATCCAGAAAGAGCCCGAAAAAGAAGTATACACCGAATTGCTGATCTGGCAGTACATGCAGCGAAAAGACTACAAAATGGCGTTGAGACAATTGCTTGCCCAGAATAAGCGTACAAAAGACGAAGGGGGATTGCTCTTCAATACCGCCAATACTTTTATAGCGAATGAGGCCTATGAAGTCGCCATTGAAGCTTACAACTATCTGATCAGCAAAGGAAAGGAAAGTCCATATTATCTGCCCGCAAGGATAGAACTGCTCAATACCCGGTACCTTCTGCTCAGTAAAACCAAGTCTGATCCTGTAAAAATTGACAGTCTGGCCCAAGGCTTTTATTCCATCATTGAAGAATACGGAAAAAACCAGAGAACGGTCTTTGCCTTACGGAAATGGGCAGAATTGCAGACCTTCTATCTCCATGCACCAGAAAAGGCAGAACTGGCCCTGGAAGAAATATTGGCCACTCCAGGCCTGCCCCCGGCAGATATAGGGCAGGTCAAACTGGATCTTGGCGATTTATATATTATGACCAGTCAGCCCTGGGAAGCTGTACTGACTTACGAGCAAGTGGCCAAACAATTTGAAAATCAGGCCACAGGCAATGAGGCAAGGTACAGAGCCGCTAAACTGAGCTTTTATCAGGGCAATTTTAAATATGCCAAATCACAGGCAGATATCCTGAAGGCCTCCACCAGTCAACTGATTGCCAACGACGCTTTAAATCTCAGTTTGCTGATCACAGACAACCTTCAGTCACCTACCGACAGCCTGGCCTTGAAAATGTATGCCGATGCAGAAATGCTGCAATTCAGAAAACAGTACACTGCAGCACTGACCAAACTGGACAGCATTGCACTACGCCATCCTGGCAATACGCTTGACGATGATGTTTTGATGGCGAAATCCAGGATTTATACCGTCCTCAATGATGTACCGAATACCGTCCTGATGCTAAAATTCCTGATCGAACAGCATGAAAGCAGTATTTGGAGGGATGATGCCCTTTTCAGTTTAGGGACACTCTATGAAAATAAGCTCAACAATAAAGAACTGGCCATGGCCATGTACCAAAAGTTAATTACCGATTTTCCGGGGAGCATGTATACTGCTGAAGCCCGTAAACGTTTTAGGGCACTGAGGGGTGATGTAATTGGAACTTAGTTCCTATCTTTGCGTATGCTATTATACAATGTAACCATCATCCTTGATGAAACTGCGGAGGCTTCATGGCTGGACTACATGCGGTCTACCCACATTCCTGAAGTACTTGCTACCGGGAAGTTCCTGTCCAATCGCTTGCTGAAAGTCATTGATTCACCCAACGAAGGTGTGACCTATTGTTCCCAATATGTGGTGGAAAATATGGACGACTACAATACTTATCAGGCAGAGTTCGCCCCGGCATTACAACAGGACCTCAACACCAGGTTCGAGAATCAATTTGTAGCTTTCCGCTCCCTTATGGAATATATAGATTAAATCTTTTATGAATATTATAGAAACTCCAATTCAAGGTCTATTTGTGATCGAACCTAAAGTCTGGAATGACAGCCGCGGTTACTTTTACGAAAGCTTCAATACCCGGCTTTTCGCTGAAGCCGGCATCAATGTTACTTTCGTACAGGACAACCAATCCTGTTCTCAAAAAGGAACATTAAGGGGTTTGCATGCCCAAAAAGCACCATATGCACAGGGTAAACTGGTCAGGGTGATCCAGGGACGGGTGCAGGACATCGCAGTAGATATTCGTAAAGACTCCCCGACGTATGGTCAGCATTTCAGCATCGAGCTAAGCGGCGACAACCACAAGCAGCTGTGGGTACCTCCCGGCTTTTTACACGGGTTCCTGACTTTAGAAGATGATACCATCTTTACCTATAAAGTAAGCAACTATTACGATAAGGCATCTGAAATTGGCGTGATCTATAACGATAACGATCTAAATATCAACTGGGGTGAAGGAGCGCTTTCAGCCGAAGAATTCATCCTTTCAGATAAAGACCTGGTGCTCCCGGCCTTTAAAGACCTTACTGTTTAATCAGGTCGTACAACTCATCCAGCTTAGGAGAAAGTACGATTTCAATCCTTCTGTTCCTGCTTCTGCCATCCGCTGAGGTATTTTCAGCAAGTGGCTGAAACTCCCCTTTACCGGTGGCAGTCATGCGAACGCTCTCTACTTTGTTTACTTCGGTCAGATACCGCACAACAGAGGTAGACCGCAATACGCTCAGGTCCCAGTTGTCTTTGATCTGTCCAAGATTGGTGATCTTTTGTGAATCGGTATGGCCTTCTACCGCTATGTTAATCTCTGGCTGCTGTTTTAGCACCTCTGCCAGCTGGGTTAAAGCCTGTTTACCCTTTTCGTCAATAATGATACTACCTGAAGGGAACAGCAACTTGTCGGTCAGGGAAACATAAACTTTACCATTTCTGATCTCTACCGTCAACCCACTCTTGGTGAAGCCCAATAGTGCCTGCTGCAGCTTTTCTTTCAGTTTATTGGTGGCTTCATCTCTTTTGCGGAGCACTTCTTCCACTTCCTTTAAGCGTTGTTCACGTTTTTTCAGGTCGCCCGAAAGTCTGCTGATCTCGGTAGAACTATTGCTGCGCAGCTTATCGTAATTGGAATTCATTTCAGAATATTGATTTTTCAGATCGTTCAGTGCGCTGCTCAAACCGGTTGTGTCTTTACGCAACTTGGCGATCAGGCTTTCCAGGTTCTCATTTTTCAACTGCGACTCACTCCAGCCTGTATTCAGGGAATCCTGCGTAGCCAACAGTGCTTTATATTTCTTTGGGGAGAGGACGACACAAGAGGTAAATGCACTGATCAATAATGCAAGGGCTAAAAACGAACTGATTTTTCTCATCATAGTGGTAATTATTTAAGTAACGGCTTTTATTGCGCAACGGCATTTCTCAAAAATAGATTAAAAGGATAAACACCTTCAAAGGCAGTTTTCAACTTATCCACGATTCCCGCTTTCAGGAACTCTTCATCTTTCAATGGATAGATGGCGATAAAGCTTTTTAATTTAAGGATTTCTATCTGCGGATGATCGGATTCATATCCCTTTGGCCCGTTCTTTAACTTATCTTCCTGGCTTAGGCTAAACTGATGTTCAAACCCTTTGGAATGGATGATGTCTAAAAACTCAGAGGTATTGTAGTCTATTTCTTCCCTGATCTTTTTAAGCACAGGTGCTTCAGGTTGCCAGAACCCGGCTGCAAGGAAAGATTGACCAGGCTGGATATGCAGGTAATATTCAGGATCAGGAATGCCTTTTCCTTTGATTTTAAAAGAAATCCCATAATGACTTTTATAAGGATCTTTATTCTTGCTGAAGCGCACATCGCGATAGATGCGCAGCAAGCATTTTTTTGCAGGTGTATCCGTCGGAAATTCCGGATCAATAGCAGCAAGCAAAGGGATCAGCTGATCCACAAACTGCAATACATCTTCTTTGGCGGTCTCATACCTCGGCTTATGTTCGGCAAACCATTCCCGGTTGTTATTTTCTGATATTTCTTTTAGGAAATTGAATGTTTCAGGTTTGATCATAAGCTCTAGGAAAGACTATGTGTACTCTTTTTGCGGTATTTTACATACCACAAAACACCTATGCCCGTGATCAGGAGGTAAGGAATGGCCAGGAGATAAAGTATACCATTATTAAGCCCTTTTCCTTGCGTATTGCCATTTTTGACGCTTTGCTCTGCGTTTACACTGCACATGGCGCATTGGGCTTTGGCTTCTGGCAGCGTGCCGGCGGTCAGGGAGAAAACAAAAAGTAAGACAAATAGGATCCTTTTCATAAGCGCATGGGTATGTGCGCAAATTTAAGCATTTATTTTTCAATATGTCAAAGAACGCTTCTGCCTGTCTCCCGACAAGTAATCCCCCCTGTCCTTAATTACCCATTTCAACTATTAGATTAGCATCAGAACAGTTCAAAAATCGATCCAAACCAACCCATAAATACAAATATAATCATTTAAATATCAGCGCATTAACCACAAATCACTCTTGATAGAATTTGATAGGTTTTTGAGTGTTTTTGATCGGCATCGTTTGAGTTAACCGAGCATAATATTGTGGAACGATGCATTTTTTCGCCATATAAAGAATAAAAAAGCTACCTACGTAAAAACTTTAGCACTATACCAGTTTTTTATTTCGAATATACGCGCTAAATTGCGAAAAATTCAAAGCAAAATGATTCAAAATACGATTACTTTCGACTGGTATATCCGTTCTCGTCCCAATAAAAGCGATGACACGTACAACCGATTTTATTTCAAGATATGTCAGGATCTTCATGACGTGATAAAACAAGTGGATCAGCAATATAAAGTAGGTCTTCAAAATGTACATTGGAAGGAACTCGCCTTTACTTTTTCCGGCTACTTCGAAGATGTTGTAAACAAGATTGGCTATTGGAAGGCAGTAGTACAATCCCACTATGAGATGTACGGACAGCGGATCCCTTTTTTCAGCAGGGAAAGATTGGATCAATGGGAAAAACAATATAAAGACATTCATCCCGCGGATATACATTACCAATTGCTGGTATACTTTGTGCATTTGCAAAAGCATACTATAGGATTTCATTTACCTGAACCTGCCTTTTTTTCTTCGTTAAGAGATGTCGTTATTAATTATTTAGATGCGATAGAAGAAATCCAGACAACCCATTTTTACGAAGAGTACCTTCAGCGAGATCAGGAGTATTGGGATTTTTTTAAAAAGGCAAGGATATTTTGCTTTAAGGGCTATCTTACCGGCTATATGGAAGAGCGTCTATGTAAAATAGACATGCAAAATTATTTGATTGATAATTTTGTAGCCTTAAAAGGCAAGTTTTCAGGAATGAGCTATGAGCAGGCCCTCCATTCTTTTGAAGTGCCTGAATCTTTGTATGCGGAACTGGACCGTAGGATATTATCAGATAATTCCATGTTGTCAGGTCTTTTTCCCTTTGATATCTTTATTGATGCAATCCGTACCTCAGCAGAAGAAAAAGCTGAATTAAAACGATTGAAAGACACCAATATATCCGGCATATTTGAACTTAGAGATGTGGGAGAGTGTCTTTTATTTAAACATGGGGGTACAAACGAGACGTATGAAGTATCCAAAGAAAGCATGGCTGAAGATATTGTGGTTCCTCAAAGCCGGTATGTGCGTACCAGGCTCAACCTGTGGAAAGGTGAATATCTGGTGATTGACTATATTAAAGCGGAGGAACAAGTAAATGAATATACGCTACCGGTCGCCATTGCTGCTGAAGAAACGGAATTCTTCAGGCATGACCCTACTTACAGAGCAAAATATTTGAACCTTTTTTCTGTAAGTTATCATTGTGCCGTAGAACATTTTGAAGATCACCTGATCCGTTTTGACAATAAAAAGACCCTGTTGCCCGTGTTAAACGAATATCTGGTCAAAGAACATCAGCTCCATAAAAGGCTCGGACTGACCCGAACGGAGAAGCCTTTTGTATTCAGGGACGATGATTTTCAAGATGATTTTGAAGATATAGGCTTATTACTCACTGTAGACAGACCTATGACTTTTACAGAAGGGACAGGCAAAATCATAGCTTTTTTTGACAAGGAAAGGTCTTTTTACGACTATGTAAAAAAGCGGATTTTCCTAACGAGTCCCTATCCTGTCAGCTTATATATGAGTTTATGGCAGCGTTATATAGAAGAAAAGCCTGTTGATAGTGAGGTCGCGATCCGGGGGAAGGCAGATCTTGAGGCGGTCTTAAGAATTTATAACCCGTACAAGTTTAACAAGTTGCCATTACCAGACTTGTCATTGTCTGAAATTGAACATGCGAATTTGTTGTAGAATGACTTGATTCTACATTAATGATTAAAGTCAGTGGTGATGTTAAACCAGATATACATGGTATTTGATTTACTCGTACCTATAAAAATACAACGGCCCTGAAACAAATCAGGGCCGTTGTGATAAAGAGCATGTTTTTAATTTACATTATTCCATAAAAGAACGATGTCGGATCGGCTACACGGTAAAAACCACCGAGGGTACTCGTGTTGTTCAGATTTGTGGTTGTAACCCAATCAATTTTGAACGGCCCGGAAAGCAGGTATGCCTGTAAAGGTGCAATCTGTATCGCTCTTGTGGTCCAATTACCGTTATATACAGGTGAACTTAAAGTAAAAGTATCCCCAATGCGATTATATGTAAACGCCGCGCTTGCGACGAATGCTTGACCTGTAGAATTAGAAAAGTAATTTATGTCAACAGATAACGAGGTATTGCCAGTCAGGACAAGGGCTGTTGATGTAACTGTTCTGCCTGAGGTTGTAAATAAACCAACCATTGAACTATACACGTCATTAAACTTAGATATAACGCCCGCCGGCAAACCACTGGCTGGGATAGTAATCTTCTTATAAGTAAAGGTAGACGGGAAACCAAACATTAAAGTCAGCGGTGTAATTGGATTCTGCGAATTTAGCAGGTTGATCCTGGTTGCACCCGACATGATATAATAAGTCTTGGCTGCAGGATCCCAGCTCAGCTCATTGATCGTTAAATTGCCATATACTAGTGCTTTGTTTAGATAGATTTTGTTAACACCAAATGCAAACGTAGTAGACTGTGTTTGGCTTACACCGCTATTATTTACATAATTCAGCTTAAAGGTTTTAACATTAGGATCTATAGCAATAGCTCCCTTTACCCCATCTGCAAATGGAATATATGGATTGCGGTTTGCCGAGATATAGGTTGCATTATCATCGATCATCGTCTTTAAGCCTCCGGCCAGAATACCCTGCTCTTCAGCAGCTGAAAGCTTCACCATACTCATTGGGTTCTTGTAGAACGTGCCTTCAAATTTTAAGGTATCCCCCGCAGTTCCGGTAAAAGCAAATTCAAAATCGGAGGAAAGCCCTAAGGCTGTGCTGGTACCACCACTTACGCTGGCATCCGGGTCGGCGGCCAGGTGTACGTAGTTATAAGTGTCAAATATCAATGTAGGGCGCTGTAAAGCTTTCAAACGGTACGTACTCTCTGCTGAGGTCATAGCCGCTGTACCGTTGAAATCTGACATCATGGTTACTTTACCTTCCGCAGTAAACTTAAAATAGTAAGAAAACCCTCTTCCTCCTCTAGGATAAAGAGTCGCCTTCCAACCATTCGTACCCGACAAGAGCAGTGCTTGGTCTTTAGCCAATTCGGCAGAAAGACGTGTATCCGGATCTTCAAAAATAGGATCTGAATCCTTTTTGCAGCTGGAAATAAATCCCATTATTGCCAGCGCTATGTATAATAATTTCTTTATCATCTTATTAATTAGTTACCGTAAACACCAAAGAAGAAAGAGGTAGGGTCAGTTGCCTTTTGCAAGCCTATATATTCTGTTTTGAAATCAGCACTATAGTACCATTTGTACACAAACTTATTTTGAGTCAAGTAATTGGTCAGCGCAACAATACCAGGAGCAATCACACCTGCGTTGTTATCGACGGCTGTCTGCTCGAAACTGATGGCGCCGGTGACATCTGTAGTAGTTGTGTAGGTAAAGTTGGCGACCAATGCAGAACCTGAGCTATTGGTATAGTTTACCCTTAAAGTAATTTGATTGGCAGCAGAATGTATTAAAGAAAAATTATTTAGTGCCCGATTCGCACTGCCTACAGCAGCCAGACCAGTCTTTATGGTATTAAATATGCTTACAAAATCAGCCGACTGCCCAGCTACATCACCAGAAATCCCATTGAGTGCTGTATATGGAAATGTGGTCCCAAAACCAATATACGTATTGGGTTGTGAAGGAGAATTCTGGTTAAGCGCGGCCTGTACGCGGTTTTGAAGGGTGTAGAAATCAATTCCGTAGCTTTGTTTAAAATAAGTCACTACTAATCCTTCCTTAGCTCTGACCGAGACCAGTGCTGCGCCTGTGATGTTTTTCAGCATCGCTTCGTATCCCGCCTTACCTTCAGTAAGCATAATGGCTGTCATTTCGGCGAAGTCCTCCGTCGGCGAAGCCTGGGCATATTGTGTAATGAAACCACCGAGGTAAGCATCGGCCAATGAAGTATTGTTCCAATCGGCTGTATAGCCGGATGGAGTAATCAGAGGAAACTCTTTTTGAAAAGTAATCGTCTGATTTAGGATATGTGTAAACTCGTGGTGAATCGTTTTAAGTACTCTTTTCGCAACGGTACGCTCTGTTTTAGAAAAATTATTCACGTTAAACAAAGTAACCTTTATACCACCACCGGCTTCTCCAAGGGTAACAGTACCACCTGAATTGTATTGGAGGCTCCCCACCAAAATGTAATTTTTAGGCGCATAAGTTTTAATAAAATTCTCACCTGCCTGATTTGCATACGGATCAATCCAGGCAGCCCTTACGACCTCCATTAAAGGCTGGACACGCTCTGGTTTTGGTGGAACTAAGGTTTTTGAGTTATCATACTCTGTACCATCCCAGCGGTATTTTACACTTATGTTATAGGGTTGGGTAAAATTGGTAAACAGCCACTGATCGAGTGCACTCTCGGGCCAGATATCACCACCCAACCCTACAATTTCCCGGTTGAGGTTTTCTTCCTTTTTGCATCCCGAAGCCAGGCTAAGGAATGACAACAGCAACAATGTATATGTTATTCTTTTCATCTGTTTTGAATTAGGGGATTAACGGGGATTTTGCTCCAGGCCTGCCAAGGTAACTTCTGAAGGAAGCTGCAACACTTTTCTATTGTCGTCTGCGGTCAGGGTAAAGACTTTTCCGGTAGCATCTTCATGTTCAACAGGCAGTTTATGTCTTAAAATATCCATCCAGCGCATTCCTTCATGCATAAATTCAGCTTTCTTCAAATCCAGCAATGCGTAAATATAAGCTTGCTTCGCGTCGGTAGTCCGTTCCTCGTAAAAGGTTTTTATTCTTACTTCCGTTAAGTTGTGAGTGGCCGGCACATAGGCTGTGACCCTGGTGCTGATAAAACTGTTCATGTCGGTCAGCGCTTCGGTGTATTTTCCTTGCATGATATAGCCTTCCATTCTGTTAAACCACACTTCTTCTGTGGTCAGCAAAGGCACCATCGTATAGGCTGTGCCTGAACTTGCATTGATGCTGTTGCGGACGAAATGCTCCACGAACTTTAGGTAATAGTAGAAAGTAGAGGTGTTAGAGTAAGTTTTATAAGCCGTCAGTGTTACTCCAACTGGCGCTTTGATAATATTCAGTCTGTTCTGACTAAGTGAATATACTGGTCTTTTATAGTTTCTGCCAAGTAAGGACGCAGTCTCTGCAATAAGCAAGTTTCCTGGATTATTGGCATTCGTAAAAGCGGATTCCTGTTGTTCAACATTAAAGTCAACATAAGATTTCCAGGGCCTTACACTCTCTGCAAAATTTCCTGTCGGAAAGGCAAAATTGGCATACTCAATTGTTTTCACTGCATCTTTCTTAAATAAATAAAACCGGCAAGCAAATGCATAAGCTGCTTTCCGGGTAAAGTGATAAGCAGGTACAGTATAGTTATCCTTGACTATTGGAAGTGCTTCTAACAGATCCTTTTCGATTTGCTGGTATACATAGGCCACGGTCTTCCGCTCGTAATTTTTAAATACTACCTTTTCCGGTTCTGTAACGTAAGGAATTCCGGGATCTGTATCGGCAGTTGCTGCATCGTAAGATCTTGAAAACAGGCTAACCAACATAAAATGTGCATATGCACGGGCCATCAGGGCCTCCCCTTTTTGTGCATTGTATTGAGTAGGATCCTCTGCTTGTCCAATGAGCTCCAGGGCCTGGTTGGCTACAGCGATAGCGGTATAACAAGCATTCCAGTAATTGGTAGGGCTATCGGTATTGGTAGACTCAACATCTTCCCAAAAATACCCATTTTGATTAACAGGAAAATCTATTCCATTAAAACTGTTGAAGGAAGGAATATCCGACATAGATTCGTTCAGTAAAACGGTATTGGCGCGTGGATAAGCTGTAACAAGTAATTCAGATACTATTCCAGGTGTCAGTTTAGTGCGGTCATCTGGAGCATGATCCAGGAATTTATTACATCCTGCCCCTATAGAAGCCAATAATACGAGAAGATATATATTATATTTTTTCATCTGTTTAAAATTAAAATCCAACTTTTAAAGAAAGGGTCATTTGTCTCGGGATAGGAAGTGCAACCCCTCCGGAGCTGAAGAATTCAGGATCCTGACCTTTCAGCTTCTTGTCTGCATACAACAACCAAACATTGTTACCCTGCAGCTTAAGCGACAATGAGTTAACTCCAACAGATTTGGCAAATTTATCATTTAGGTTGTACATCACTGACACTTGTTTCAGGCGGACAAAAGATCCATCTGCTACGCGCTCAGAAGTATAGTTGAAAGCGGTATATGGATAGGTGCCGCTGATGGATTTTCTAACCAGGTAATCGGCAATCGAAGGTATGTTGGTCAGGTTTTCATCACCAGGAAGTGTCCAGCGGTCAAGAAACTCGTTAGGCATCGCATCGTTGTCGTTATACCGTGTTCTAAATACATTGTCCAGCCTGATTTTATTGCCCGCCTGGTAGGATACAAAAAAATTAAAAGTGAAATCTTTGTACCGGAATGTATTGCTCCAACCGCCGGTATATAGTGGGTCTACCGACCCTTCATATTTAAGATAAGAAGCATTAGTACTTTGCACATACACGTCGCTGCTTAGATTACCCTCATCATCTATAAAAGTAGGCAAACCCAGACTATTGAGTCCTTTGAAATCGATGGAATACAAACCTCTCACTGCGGCATTTTCAAATGGTCCGCCTTCTGCGATAATCAAATCATATATCCTCGGTTTATTTTTGAGATTGGTAATCTTGTTTTTATTATAACCAAATGTCAAATTAGAGTTCCAGGAGAAATTAGCCGACTTAACAGGTGTTCCACCAAGAGTTACTTCTACTCCCCTCGAAGCCATATCTGCATAGTTGGCCGTCTTTTCGTCTTCACCGCCGATACCGGAGGTCACTACATCTCCAATAAGATCGAATCCATTACGCCTATAATAATCCACAGCTAGACTGAGCCTGCTCTGGAACAGTCCAACATCGACCCCAACATTCATCTCATACTGTTTTTCCCAGGTTAACTCGGAGTTCTCCAGGCTCGACAGCACGATTCTTGGCTCTACTTCCGTCAGACGTGGTCTTAAAGTTGTGCTATTTCTCAACACTACCGACGAATTGCTGGCACTTCCTACACTTGCCGTTAGACCGTAACCTCCGCGCAGTTTCAAATAACTGATTTGATCAATTTTTTTAATAAATGCCTCTTCATCCATATTCCATGCCGCACTCAGAGTCCAGGTAGGCAGCCATCGTGCGGTGGTCGATTCGCCCATTTTGTTGCTGCCGTCATAACGAACCGTACCATTAAATACGTATTTAGAATCGTAGGCATAGTTTCCACTTAAGAAGAAAGCGGCAAAACGATCGTAAAAATTGTTCATTCCATAATAATTGTAATTCCCTTCCAACATCATCTTAATGATCCGATAATCAATAAAAGGAGTCCCCCCCCGGTCGTACTGATATCCATATCCATTACTGAAGCTGTTCTGGCGATCGGCAAATTTGGTTTGCTGACCGATAAATACGCCTGCGCTGTGTTTTCCAAAATCCTGTCTCCAATCGACCTGGTTGCGGATATCGTAACTCATCAGGTTATCATCTACTCTATTGTAGAATCCTCCCTGAGGCAATACAATTTCCCTGTCAATAATTTCCGGAAAGTCCGGATTATCATACAGGAATAAATTGGCATTCGCAATCGTAGCATTCGGTGCATATCGATAGGCGTTGGCCATATTGGAGTATTCTGTGATTTTATGCTCCCTCGACGTCTTTACATAACGCATTGCCGCAACCGATTTAAACTCAAAGTTTTTCAGAAACTTATAATTTAGTTCACCTTGCAGTTTTACGTCGACCATATTCAAGTCGATGAAATTATTATCCAGCTCGTTAATGATATTAAACGGAGCGTAGTTGCGTGCGAAATATTCCAGCTTCCCGTCCTCTTTATATGGAGTCATGGTACGGCTAGTATTGAGCGCATAGCTGAATGGATTGATGTCAAAATCACGGGTATATTTACCCTCTACCACATTGCTAGTCCGGCCAAGTGTACCTGGAGCCAACTGCTTGCGCAATGCGCCAGTACCTAAAATACCAATAGACAACTTCTCTGACAATTTATAATTGCCTCTCAGGTTCATCGTATACCTTTGGGCCTTGTCTGCAACAGTCCAGCCATTGTCGTCATAATAACCTACTGAAAAGTAATGCTGTGATTTTTCAGATCCGGAGGAGATACTTACGGAATGTTCTTGAACAAAAGAATTTTTAAACAATACATCAAACCAATCGGTGTTGGCCGTCGCATATCTTTGAAGAAAAGCATTCCTTCCCGCTGCGGTATTAACCACACCAAATTGTCCTGAAGACGCGTCATAAGCATTAATGCCCTGATACATCTTATTAAATACACCCCCGTTCGCTTCGTTTACAATATTTGGCGACAAACCACCTTTACGATATACTTCGGCATACAAGGACATCTGATCCGCAGAATTCATGATGTTGAATGTACTATAGTCTGGCTTTAAGAAGGACGAAAAGTTGCCGCTGTAGCTGACTTTCGTACTACCGGCCCGTCCCTTCTTGGTCGTGATCACAACTACGCCGTTCATGGCTCGCGCACCATATAATGCAGTAGCAGATGCATCCTTCAAAATATTAAAGCTCTCTATATCGTCCGCGTTGATACCGGCTACAGATGAACCCAATAGCGTCGTTGCATCCCCGCTGGAGAGTTGATCGTTTGAGATGTTCACCACATCTTCCAATACCACACCGTCTACCACCCAAAGCGGCTTATTCTCTCCGGAGATGGATGTTGCACCACGGACACGGATTTTTGGCGCGGCTCCAAATGTTCCAGACACATTTTGTACAGACACACCAGCAACCCTACCTTCCAGCATCCGGCTGATATCGACTACACCATCTTGTTTTACATCCTCTCCTCTTATTGTTGTGGCGGCACCTGTAAATAGCTTTTTGTTGATGTTTTGATATCCTGTAGACACCACATTAACCTCCGCCAATACATTCTCATCCTCCTGCAAGGCCACGTCAATTGTCGCACGACCATTTACAGCCGTCTCAAAGGCTTTATACCCAATTGAGGTAAACACCAAAGTAGCGCCTTTCTGTACCCTGATCTGGTACTCCCCATTGCCATTGGTAGCGGAACCGTTTGGTGTGCCCTTCTCCCTGACGTTCACACCCGGAATAAAATCGTTCGCATCCTTAGCATTGCGCACCCGACCTTTGACCAGGATGTCCTGACGAACTACCGGCGGCTCCGGGACTTTTTTCAAAATGACCTGTACTCCTACAATGCTGTAGTCTATACCTTTTGCCCTTAAAGGGATCAGGTCAGAATTGATGGACACCAGTTTGGCAGGCACATCAATAGGCATTGCCTTATTGATCTGTGTCGCGTCATACACAAAACTCACCTGATAGGCCAGCTCAATCTTTTTAAGATAACTGTCTAATCTTTCTGTTTTAAAACCGTCACGCTGTACGCCCTCCGCTCTCACAAATGAAGCAGAGAAAATAGCGCAGAAAAGCATTGCCTTCAGGCAGTAGTTAATCTTACGAATTTTTCTTTTGTAAATTTTCTCCATAAATTGGTTAGTTGATATATGTTTTAGGTTAGTTATAAGCTTTTTATTTCAATCAGGCTATCGGTCTTTACTATAGAAACCGGATAGGTCCGCTTCAATACCGTCAGCACTTCATCCAGACTACTGTCTTTGAACTTCGCGTTAAATTTCTTTGTGGAATGGGCATCATCACTCAGCACAATCGGCACCTTATAGTGCTCGCTCAGCTGCCGGCATACTTCCTCAAGGGGCGTGTCTACAAAACGAAATTCATTGGTCAGCCATGCGGTCGCATTAGAGCCATTTTCTCTGCTGATCTCATTTCTGATTAGGTTGTACTTTAAGGCCTCGCCGGCGATAAGTACAGAAGGTGTACTACTGGAATTTGGGGTAAACATGACTCTTCCCGTCTGAATCGCCAAATCGATTTCTGAAGATGAGTAATTGATATTAAAGGAAGTACCCAATACGCGCACCGCCGACTGCCCGATCTGGACTTCAAAAGGATGTTTCTTATCCTTCGCTACCAAGAAAAACGCCTGTCCTTCCAATAAACGAACCTGCCTTAAGTCCTGATCAAATTCCTCAGGGTAACGCAGGGAACTATGTGCCGCAAGCATAATTTTTGTTCCGTCTTTCAAAAGAAGACTATCCGGATGATTGGCGTCATTCTGCATGACGATGTAAACCGGCTCTTGTCGGCTTTGATAAAACCAGAACCCGATGGCTGTAAAAGCTAAAATTGCTGCTGCAACTTTCGACCAGTAAGCAATAGTTTTATTCGCTGATTTCCTGCCGCCAATTTTCATTCGCAGACTATCGACAGAGGATTCAAAATCCAGGCCGTTCAGCCGCACAGTTTCTGCCGAAGTTTCCCATATCTGTTTGATCTCCTGATAGAAAAGTTCATTTTCCTCAGATTCCTCTCTATAGGTTTTAACCTCTAAAGCAAGTACCTCATCTTCAGGTGCATCAAAGTGCCTCAGAATGGCATTTTGAAATATTAATTTGTCTTTCAAGTTTGTTTGTTTTATTAAAGACAAATACTCCTCAAAAAACCCCTAGTCTAAAATAAAAAAAGTGAAACTTTTTTCTAAATGCCTAAAATCCTGATCCTTTAGATAGGAACACTCTTTAAACGCAATATCTCTAAGACAAAAATAAAGCAATAATTTTAAGGTACCTGACCTTCGAATCCGGATGTACCGCACTCTGTTGAAGCAATCTGAACCTCAATATCCGCAAAGCATTGCCCATATGGTTTTCAACCGTTTTCTCAGAGATTTTTAACGCCCCCGCAATGTCCCGGTATTTCATTCCCTCCAGCCGGCTAAGCTTAAAGACTTCTCTGCACTTTAGGGGCAGCAGATCAATTTCTTTGTAGAGGAGCACAATCAACTCATTACGCTCATCCATGCTTTCTACATCCTCGTGGCTCATCTCGGCCACAATCTTTTCGTGATGCTTTTCTATATTTTTTTGCCTGTTGAGGTAATTGATGGAAGAGTTGACCACGCTTCGATAGAGAAAAGACTTGATGGACTGGATCTTCGACAGCGACTCCTTCTCCTCCCAAAGCTTTAAAAATATATCCTGTACCAATTCTTCCGCTACAGCTATATTTTCCACGTATTTATCAGAAACCAGGATAAGCTTTTTAAAGTAACTGGAATAGAATTCTGTAAATGCTTCCCGGTCATTTCTTTCGATAAGGAGAAACAAATCATTCCCAGTTTTAATAAGGTTCTCCGATCGCTTGATATTCATGACCTAAGCATTACTTGCAAGAAAACAAATTCAACTATTTGCATAGAAGTATTTTATCTCTTTTTACAAAATAATGATAATCCCGGTAAATATCTAATTATCTGGATTAAATCTTAGAAATTGTAATAAGGTGAGATCATCAGATAGATCACTACCCCGGTCACTGCCACATACAGCCATACCGGATAAGACCAGCGAACAATTTTTTTGTGCCGCTCTACCTGCATGTTCAGCCCCCGGTAGAAGCTTACCAGGATCAATGGAAGCACAATCACAGCAAGCAGGATATGCGTAGCCAGGATAAAATAATAGACATATCTGGTAGCGCCTACTGCGGCGATCTCTGCAGCAGACAAAACACCGTTAAAATCTGTATCGCCGTACTTGGTGTCCTTCTCATAAAGATGGAAGACGATATAAAAGACCAGGAACAACGCAGACAGTATAAATGTGACCACATTGGTGACCTTATGTGCCTGAATATTTTTCTGTTTAATAAAGATTAATGAAATGATCAGCAACACCGAACACGTTGCATTAATGCCCCCGATAATATGTGGGAATAGATAAATAAAAGATGGGGTATGCTGCGGTGGCGGCACAAGCTTTAGCGCGATGACCACCAATAATACTACTGCTGTAACTATCCAAACCAAGCGTAAAAAAAACTTGTCGTTCATATCTCTTCTGTCTTTAAGGCAGCTACCTGCCGTCTGTGTTGTTTCTTAATTCTTCTGCGATAAGCACTTTGATCTCATCGTCCAGCCTGGCCAATGCTTCCTGATTGCTCGCCTCGTAATAGCCTCTGATGCGATGCTGTGTATCCAGCAGAACGATCATATTGCTGTAAGTAAATTTATCTGCTCCTCCATTGCCTTTTTCGCTGATTGCATCTACAAACAATTGCTTGTTGATAAATGGATAAACCTGGCTGCTATCGCCGGTCAGCAAATCCCATTTGCCCTCTACAGCCGACAGACTGTTCGCATAAGCAGAGAGCAGCTGAGGGGTATCATTCTTGGGATCCAAAGATAAGCCGATGAGCTGTACCCTTTCATTGCCGGCATAACTATGTTGCAGCGCCTGAACTGCCTTATTGGTAAAGTCTACCGCAGGATTGCTGGCTTTGGTATAAAAGAGGTAAATGAGCGTGACCTTATTGTTGTAACTGCTCCAGTTTACTGCCTTCCCGCTTTGATTGACCAGATTGAAATCCGCTGCCTGGTGAAAGATGGTATCGGGAATCTCCACACCTCTTTTGGTGTGAAAGGTTGACCCTACCTGTTTCGGCCCCATTATAGGCAAGGGCTTATACCTGTTTTTGCCCTGGTCCTGTAGTAAATAATATAAAAATCCTGGTACCGCTAATATGGTGACCAGGATTAGAATCTTTTTTATAGGAAACAATTTCATTATACCCGCGGCATGTGGAAATGCAAGTAATTCCCCTCAATAAGCATCAATACTATGAAATATATAATAAATACGAATGTAACCGTCAGCGACAATTGCAGGCCGAGTTTCTCATACTTCAGGTGCATGAAATAAGCCACAATATAATAAGCCTTTAATAAGGTTAAAGCGATATAAATAAAGTTCCCTGTGTGGTGAAAATCGGGATAACGCGGCATGATCGCCAACGCAATGATAAATTCAACAACAGTGATCAGCAATAAGATAAAGAATACTTTCCAGATCTTCTTTTTATCTAAGCCTGCATGCTCTTCGTGTCCATGCTCATCGTGTCCGTGTTCTGTCTGTATCTGTGACATAAAATATCTTTATATAATTAAACTAAATAGAAGAATGTAAATACGAATACCCAAACCAAATCTACAAAGTGCCAGTATAACCCTACTTTTTCGATCATCAGATAGTGGCCTCTTTTTTCGAAGGTCCCGTTAATGGTCATTAGAAGAATGATGATATTGATGATCACCCCGCTAAATACGTGGAAACCGTGGAAACCTGTGATGGTAAAGAATAGGTTAGAGAACTGCAGTGCAGATACTGTAGACACTTCGCCAACAAATAAATGCTTCAATGTCTCTCCATCTGGAATCTTACCCCAGCCAAAGCCTTCATGAAAAAGGTGCGTCCACTCCAAAGCCTGACAGCCCAGGAACATCAGACCACCGATGATGGTCGCGACCATCCACCATACAACTTCTTTCTTAGACCTTCTGTGACCTGCTTCTACGGCCAATACCATCGTTACAGAACTCATGATCAAAATAAAGGTCATGATCCCTACGAACACCAATGGTGCACCGTGGTCCATAATGCCTGGAATAGACTGGAATACCAGATCCGGATCTGGCCAGGTAAATTTGGTAAAGCGCTGCGCGCCATAATACACCAATAAGGAAGAGAATGTAAAGGCATCAGAAAGCAGGAAAAACCACATCATTATTTTGCCGTACTCTACCGACCATGGAGAACGGCCGCCACTCCATGGAGTAGTTTTTACCTGATCTAATTGTGATAATGAATTCATTTTAAAAATTGTAATAGTTTGTTAAAGACTCTAACTGTTCAAAAGTAAAAAAACATACAGATATATCCATAATATATCTATAAAATGCCAAAATATAGAAGCAATATCGATTTGGTATTGCTGTTTTGCCAACGGCGCCTTACCGTATGCACTCCAGAGCGCCGCAATCACAAAGCCCAAGCCCGCTATGATATGCAGTAAATGGAACCCAGATACTATGTAAATCATAGATATCGCAGCGTTGTTATTGACCATAGCAGCTCCTGTAGCCACCAAACTCGACCAGGCTCCAAATTGCAGATAAGCAAAAACCAGCCCCAGAACCATTGTGACCAATAAATAACCTTTTTGGAGCGCAAAATTCTGCCGCTTAAACGCCGCAGAGGCCAGATATAAAGCAATGCTGCTAGCAACCAACACGATTGTACTGTACAAAAACACCTCCGGTAATACCAAACCATGTCCCTTACCCTTTGAAGCAGCAAACACGATATAATAACTGGTAAAGCCCCCAAACATGATCGTGGAAGACACCACGAACAACCAGACCACAAACTTCTTAGGCTTTGTGTCGATAGTAAAGTTCTCTCTTTCCATTGTATGCACCATTTCTTAAAACTATTTAGCTATAAAATCAAACAATAAAACCACTTGCACCACCGGTAGATAAAAGAAAGAACAAAACATCACCTTCCTTGCATTCACAAGGTCCAGGTCCATCCATAACTTAAATGCGAGCCAGCAAAATATCAATCCGGCAATCAGGGATACCCCTGCAATGTAATATCCGCCAAATCCATAAAAAGTAGGGATCAGACTGACGGGCACTAAGATCAATGTACTTAAAAAAGTAATGAAAGCACTGATCTTATCTCTTTTTGTCGTAGGCAGTAATCTAAAACCCGCCTTCTTATAATCATCATCCAACACCCAGGCAATAGACCAGAAATGTGGAAACTGCCATACAAACTGGATCAGGAACAATATAACTGCGATCTGATCGATCTTTCCATGTGCCGCGACATAGCCAATTAGCGGTGGCAAAGCTCCGGGTATCGCACCCACAAAAACAGCAACAGGAGATTTTCTCTTTAAAGGCGTATATGCGAAAGCATAGAGGAATATCGAAAAGACAGACAATAAACCAGTCTCTATATTCAATCTTCCCAGCAACCAGGTGCCCAACAAGCCCATCACCAAACCGCTTACCAGACCCTGCCCTGTGGTCATCCTGCCAGCCGGCATAGGACGGTCTTTAGTCCGGGTCATTAATTTATCCAGATCCTTTTCAATAACTTCATTAAAGCAATTGGCGGCCGAAGTCACCAAAAAACCCCCTATGATCAGCACAAACCAGTTCGACCAGTCAATCTCCGTGATCAGCCCCCTTGCAATATCAACTTTCGAACCGATCAAAAATGAAATAGACGCAGAGAAGACGACCAGGAAGGTGAGTCTGAATTTAATGAGTTTAGAAAAATCTGCGAAAAACTGTTTCAAATTTATATAATTAACGCCCCTCTATCAATGGACTGGTTTTGTTCAATAATAGGTATAAATAATACTGTAAACTAAATAATACCGTAGCAAATAGTATATGTATCGCCTGTGCATACGGAGGCAGCGCAAAATTAGACAATAATAGCCCACTTGCGATCTGTATGACCAAAACTATTACAATAAAGTTACCGATCTGTACCTCCTCCGAACCGAAGGAAAACTTATCCTTCAAAAACTTATAAAATATCGCATTGACCACGGCTACAGCTATCGCTAAGTCCCTGTGGTAAACAAACATCTCCCCTACTTTCGAGATCCAGATGTCACGTTTGTTGTTATCGAGTGCCTTTGAGATCTCATCGATCTTTTCCCTGACCTCCGTACCCAAAATAATCTGAATAATACTCAGCACAATCGTACTGATGACCAGTGTAAGCAGTAATTTTCGTCCGGTAATCGATACTTTTAAAGTTCCATGCATTTTTACTGCATGGAAATAGGTATAGATCAAAATAGCGAGGATAACCAAAGCAAATAGCATATGCACCGTCACAATCCAGGCCATCAGATTGGTGGAAACTACGATGGACCCCAACCAGGCCTGAAAGACAACCATAAAGACATTGACGATGCTCAATACAAAGATCCGCTTAGCTGTCTTCCTGTAAGGATAAGAATAAACAACCAGTGCTAATAAAACAAAGCCTGTCACCGCACCCACAAGTCGGTTTATATATTCCGTCCAGGTCTTGGATACATTAAATACTTCAGGCTCCAAAATAGATTCATCATGACGGATGCTGTCGGCCACATCTTTCTTGCCCATTTTGTCGAGCAAGCGCGCGAAACGCTCATTCTTGGCCACCCGGTGTTCTACAAACTTCTCCTTATAATCGGCAGGCAATTGTGAAGCGGATGTCGGTGGAATATACTGATCAAAACATTTAGGCCAATCCGGACAACCCATACCTGAACCCGTACTGCGAACAACGCCTCCGGCCAATATCACCAACAGGGTGACCAGGATAGCTACTAGATTGAGCCTGATAAATCTTTTCTCAGATTTAGGAACCATTTGCTTTGTTGAGTTAAAAAAAAGAGGCATCTGCAGCACGATGACCAGTCAGATGCCTCCAATATGTTATAGACGGACGTTGTCCTTGTTAGTCCGCTTTTGAATTTTTAGCAGCTTCGTCCTGCTCCTCCCATTCCTTCTGTAAACGCTCTGCTTCCGCATTGCCTTCAAAATCATGAGGCATATTCGAACTCATGGTCTGAGAGAAAGGAACTGTCTGAGGAATAAAATCCTGCTCAGCACCCGGCTTACTGTAGTCATATGGCCAGCGGTATACCGTAGGAATTTCTCCCGGCCAGTTGCCATGCAGGCGTTCCACAGGTGTAGTCCATTCCAGGGTATTTGATCCCCATGGATTTTGAGAAGAAACTTTTCCTTTGAAGATTGAATAGAAGAAGTTGAATAGAAAGGCCACCTGAGCCATGGCAGCGATGATCGCAGACCAGGTCACCAAAATATTCACAGTTACCCATTTCTGCATAAATTCAAACTCAGTAAAGGCATAGTAACGACGTGGAACACCATCCAGTCCTAAGAAGTGTAATGGGAAGAACACCAGGTAAGCACATATAAATGTAATCCAGAAGTGAAGATAACCCAATTTTGAGCTCATCAAACGGCCAAACATCTTAGGAAAGTAATGATATACACCCGCAAGCATACCAAATATGGCTGCAGATCCCATCACCAGGTGGAAGTGGGCAATTACAAAATAAGTATCGTGCAAGTTGATGTCCAATGAAGCGTTACCCAGGAAGATACCTGTTAAACCACCAGAGATAAAGAAGGAAACCATACCGATTGCAAAAAGCATCGCTGGTGTAAACCGGATGTTACCGCGCCATAATGTCGCCAGCCAGTTGAAGGTCTTCACCGCAGAAGGTACCGCAATGATCAATGTAGTGATCATAAACACACCACCAAGCAATGGGTTCATACCTGTCACAAACATGTGGTGACCCCATACAATGAAGGATAGTATCGTAATACCGATCAAAGAATAGATCATCGCATGATAACCAAAGATTGGCTTTCTGGCGTTGACAGACATAATCTCTGAAGACAGACCCATGGCCGGCATGATTACAATATATACCTCAGGGTGTCCAAGGAACCAGAACAAGTGTTGCCATAAAATTGGGGAACCACCTTCATTAGGAAGGATCTGTGTACCCATTACAATATCTGAAAGGTAAAAACTTGTACCGAAACTTCTGTCAAAGATCAATAAGACCACACCCGCTACCAGAACAGGGAAAGATAGGATACCTAAAATAGCTGTCAGGAAGAACGCCCAGATCGTCAAAGGCATTTTCCACAAGTCCATACCTTTGGTACGCATATTCAAAATCGTGCTCACATAGTTGATACCACCCATAAGAGATGATGCTACAAAAAGAACCATACTGATCAGCCACATCGTCATACCCAAACCTGAACCACTAATGGCAGTCGGCAAAGCAGATAGTGGAGGATAAACCGTCCAACCCGCACTCGCTGGTCCTGTTTGTATAAAGAATGAAGCCATCATGATCACGCAGGCAGTAAAGAAGAACCAGTAAGAAAGCATGTTCAGGAAAGGCGAAGCCATATCCCTGGCACCGATCTGAAGCGGGATCAGTAAGTTACTGAATGTACCACTCAAACCAGCCGTCAATACAAAGAATACCATGATGGTACCGTGTATGGTCACCAAAGCCAGGTAGAAGTCTGGTTTAATCCGGCCTCCTTCAGCCCATTTGCCTAAAAACGTTTCCAGGATAGGAAAGTCTTTTTCTGGCCAGGCCAGTTGCAGACGGAATAATATCGACAGACCCATCGCAATAACAGCCATAATAATACCTGTGATCAGGAACTGCTTCGCAATCATCTTATGGTCCTGACTAAAGACGTACTTTGTTAAGAAAGTCTCTTTGTGATGCCCATGGTCATCATGGCTATCGTGGTTATGTGTATCGTGTAATGATATAGTTGACATAATGTGCTATTCCAGTAATGTTAATTTTTTGAAGCTATTTGATTGGTTTTAACTGCTGAAGTATCTTTAGCAGCTGTATCTGCCGGCACGGTAACAGGTGCGGAAGAAGCGGATACAGGCAGGTTAAATTCTTTTCTTAAGTCATCCGTTAAATAAGCCGGTTGATCTTTCAACCATGCTTCATATTCAGCCATCGAAACAACTTTAACCTCTCTTTGCATTTTATAGTGACCATCTCCACAGATCTTGTTACACAAGAACAAATATTTGAAAGCCGGATCATTTGTTTTTGCTTTCATCTCTGCAGTAGTAATCGTAGGCGTAAATTCAAAATAAGAAGTCATACCCGGAACGGTGTTCAACTGAACTCTGAAATGCGGCATATAAAAACTATGGATCACATCTTTACTGGTCAGGATCAGGCGTACCGGCTTATTTACCGGAATCACCATCTCATCAGCAGACTGGTCATCCAGTGTGTTTTTGTCATTAAAGTCAATACCCAATGCATTCAAAGAAGTGATCAGCTTGTAATTCTTTAATCCAACCACACCGTCTGCACCGGCATAACGGATCGCCCAGGCAAATTGTGAAGAAGTCACCTCTATACTGATAGGCTTATTGTTTGGATCTTCGATTTTATAGAAGATTGATCTCCAGGTCAGGAATCCCATCAATACCAGCACGGTCAATACCAATGCAGGAACGATTGTCCAGATGCGCTCAATCGTGTTGTTGTGTGGATAGTAATATGCTTTTCTTTTGTTGGTATATCTGTAAACGTAAGAAAATCCAAATAATAAAATGTGTGTAGCAATGAATACGATGGTCGTCAGGATCAGCGTAATGTTAAACATCTGATCAATCTTCTCTCCGTGCTCTGAAGCCGCTTCAGGCAGGATCATATTGCCATGTACTGTATACTCCCAGTACACACCATACAGTCCGACCACTAAAAACAAGGCAAAAAGTATCCCGTTTATCCTGTCCCAGTTGATCCCTTGCGGTTTGTCCTGTGCAGTTCTGGTCAGTTCATATACCTTTAGTGCTTTACCAACTATTGCGATAAACAAGCAAAGCAGTAAAAACAGCATGGTATAAAAGATCACCGACTTATAAATCGGGCCCATGTCTACAGGCTTTGCAGCAGCAGCGGCAGCCCCGGCCTCCTGAGCAAATAAGCTCGTATTTGCAGTGACAGTAACAACCATTGCTAAAGCCGCTATCGTTTTATTACTTATGTATTTTCTTAAACTCATTTCCATGTAAGTAGTACGCTGTACTTCTATTTGACTATTAATTATATTTATAAGGCCACCAATTACAAATGGTGATTTAAACTTTCCTGTAAAAATGGATGGTTCTTAGCAATCAATGGTTTCTTACTCAACGTACTTAAAACCGCAAAGGTAAACAATCCAACAAAACCTATCGCTATGCCGATCTCAATAAAATCAAATCTATGGTGTTCTTCTACTGTTCCAGGCATGATCATCTGGTAGTAATCTACCCAATGTCCACACAATACGATGATGGAAACGGTAAGCAATACATTCTCATGTCTCTTATTGTCCCTGTCCATCAACAGCAATACCGGCGCTAAGAAGTTCAAGACCAGGTTCAGATAGAACCAGAACTCATAGTGCTCAAAACGTTTATAGAAATAAACCGTCTCCTCAGGCATGTTTGCATAGTAGATCAGAATGAACTGGGCAAACCATACATAGGTCCAGAAGATAGAGAATCCAAAGATAAACTGTCCAAGGTTGTGCAAATGGCTGTTGTTTACCCACTGCATATAACCTGATTTACGAAGCAAGATTAAAATAATAGCGATGGTAGCCAGACTGCTCACCCACATGGCCGCAAAGTTGTACCAGCCAAACATGGTAGAGAACCAGTGAGCCTCCAAAGACATCACGGTGTCAAATGCAAATATTGGTGTAGTGAAACCGTAGATCACCAGGAATATACAAGAGTATTTAAAGCTCTTTCTGTATGAAGTCAGTCCACCGTCTAAATCTTCCTGATTAGACAAACGTGAAAGCCACACTGCGAAGATGCTGTACACGACTAAGAAAATCACCTGTCTGGCCATAAAGAAAGGCACATTCAGGAATGCAGATTTACCATCGATAAGTTTATCGTAATTCGGACTGTTCGGGTCAGTAAGACCGTCTGCATTCCAGTGGTGATATAAATTATGTGTGTATAAGCCAAGACCGATGATCACCAATAAGATAGCAACCGCAAAAGGCAATACCTTTGCCATCGCCTGAGGTACACGTAGTATAGAAGCAGACCAACCCGCCTGTGCGACAAATTGAACCGCCAGGAAAAATGCCCCCGACATGCATACACATGCAAAGTAATAAGCCATCAGCAACAGGTTTGCAAAAGTCCGCTCATGAAGATCATGATTAGAAAAACCATAACCAATTGCTGCTACTCCTATCAGGATTGCAACAATGCTTAAAGTCTTTGCTTTACCTGTAAACTCAAACTGTTCAGTTAAATTATAATTATGAGTTCCCATTTATTTCTACTTTACTATTGTGCTTTTTGTAATTGTTGTACATACGATACCACTTTCCATCTCTCTTCAGGAGTAAGCTGAGAAGCATAAGAGCCCATCATGTTTACACCATATTTAATCGTGTGGTAGATCTTTCCTGCAGAAAGGTCTTTCATCAGACCTCCCCTTGAAGACGCCGCATCAGCTGCGTGAAAAGATGGTACGCCACTAATTTTCTCTATTTTAACCAAATGACCTTGTCCGTCACCCGCATCACCATGACATGGAGAACAGAATGCATGGTACAATTTCTTTCCCTGCAACAGGTTCGGCTCGGTTAGCGCTAGGCTATTCACAAGCTTAATGCCTGCTTCTTCATATCCTTCTTTAGAATTCGGATACGTATCAGGATCAACAAATCCGACAGGTACTGTATGTTTAGGCGGTGTTTGTGCGGTTTGTCCTTTGAAACTTTTCATAAACTCGTTGTCTGTAGAAAGCGGCTGGTCCGGGTTAGGACCAATCGGATCATACATATTCCGCGCATATTCTAAACCCGTACTCTGTTTGTCCCTGCAAGCCGAGAATACTACAGCACTCGCCAGGATACAAAATGAGGCTAAAACTACTTTATTCTTATTCATAGCTAACATACTTCCTTTCATTATACTTTACTTCTAAAGCACCCGCTTCTTTTAATAATTCATCAATCTTGCTGTGCTCTACATTCTGGTTGGCATCAATCGCGATAACAAAACGGTCGTTGGTCGCCCGTAAATCCATCACCCTTGGTGCCCGTCCCGGAAATAAATGGGTAGATGCATAATAAGATCCCACCAATCCGAACGCACAAAACAAGATCGTCAACTCAAAAGTAATTGGAATAAAATCCGGTAAGGCAAAGTGTGGTTTACCACCGATATTGATAGGCCAGTCATATGCAGCAGCATAATAAACAAATGCAAGCATGGTACATGTTCCTGTAATTCCAAAAAAGAATGCGGCGATATCCAACCTGGAACGTTTTACACCAAGCTTTGCTTCGATCCCGTGGATCGGCATCGGTGTATACACATCATGTATCTTAATGTTGTTCTCCTGCAATTTATCGATGCCATGCATCATTTCATCAGGATCACCAAAACTGCCCAATATATATTTGATTGTATTCATTGCTATATTTTTGCGTATTCTTCTTGTTTAACACTGTCAAATTTATCCAATGACTCGATGTATTCTTTTACATGTTCCTTGTCTAAATGACCTTCTTTGATCTGCTCCATTTTGGCCTGCTCACTTGCGCTCTTCAAAAGAAGTTTCACCTCAGCGATCGCAATCGACGGCAACACCCTTAAGAACAATAAGAACAAGGTAAAGAACACGCCTATCGAGCCCACAAACACACTCACATCCACCCATGATGGATAGAACATCGCCCAGCTTGATGGAATGTAATCCCTGTGCAATGAAGTCACGATAATTACAAAACGCTCAAACCACATACCTATATTTACCACGATAGACAAGATCCATGTCGCAGCGATGCTGGTCCGGATTTTCTTGAACCACAGCAATTGCGGAGAGATTACGTTGCAGGTCATCATCATCCAGTACGCCCACCAGTAAGGACCGGTAGAACGGTTGATAAATGCATACTGCTCATATTCTGAACCTGAGTACCAGGCAATAAAAAACTCTGTTAAATACGCCACACCTACGATAGATCCGGTCAGGATGATGATCTTGTTCATCGACTCAATATGGAACATCGTGATGTAGTTCTCCAGACCCAATACTTTACGTGCAACCAGCAATAAGGTCAGTACCATCGCAAATCCGGAGAAAATCGCCCCTGCCACGAAATAAGGCGGGAAGATCGTAGTATGCCATCCTGGGATAACCGAGGTTGCAAAGTCCATCGATACAATCGTGTGTACCGAAAGTACCAGTGGTGTAGAGATACCAGCAAGGATCAGGGACACTGCCTCAAAACGTTGCCAGGTCTTTACATTTCCTGCCCATCCGAAAGAAAGGATAGAATATACTCTTTTTCTCACACCTGTAGCACGGTCACGGATGGTCGCGATATCAGGCAATAAACCTGTATACCAGAACAACAGTGATACTGAGAAGTAGGTAGAGATCGCAAACATATCCCAAACCAGCGGTGAGTTAAAGTTCACCCATAATGAACCGAATTGATTCGGCAAAGGCAATACCCAGTAAGCCAGCCATGGACGTCCCATGTGGGATACTACATACGTCGCCGCACAGATCACCGCAAAGATCGTCATCGCCTCTGCAGAACGGTTGATCGAGTTCCTCCAGTTTTGACGGAAGAGCAATAATACCGCTGAGATCAGCGTTCCGGCGTGACCGATACCTACCCACCATACGAAACCGGTGATGTCCCAGGCCCAGCCCACAGTTTTGTTCAAGCCCCATGCTCCGATACCAAACCAGAAGGTGTAGCTCACGGCCACTACCCAAAGTGTAGCACCGCAAAGCGAAATGATAAATCCAATCCACCATGCCCTGTTCGGCTTGTTCTCCACTGGCATTAAAATATCATCCGTAATTTTTGCATACGTGATATCCTTGCCGGTGATTAATGGTTCTCTTAATATTGATTCGTTATGTCCTGACATAATTTATTTTCTTTAATATCAGCTTACGCTTGTACTGTTGTATCTGTATTCCTAATTTTTGTCATGTACCCAATTCCAGGCTGTACATTGATCTCTTCCAGCACATAGTAGATACGCTCACTACGCAATGCTTTAGAAACTTCTGAATTAGGGTCGTTGCTGTCGCCAAATATGATTGCATTCGCTGAACATGCTTCCTGACAAGCCATTTTAATATCGCCATCTTTCAATGCGCGTTTCTCCAATTTAGCTTTCAGTTTACCACCTTGTATCCGCTGAATACACATTGAGCATTTTTCCATTACCCCTCTTGAACGTGAAGTTACGTCAGGGTTCAATACCAATTGTGTAAATTCATTGTTCAGGTAGTTGTCAAAACGTGAATCGTTCCAGTAGTTGAACCAGTTGAAACGACGTACTTTATATGGGCAGTTGTTCGCACAATATCTTGTTCCTACACAACGGTTGTAAGCCATATGGTTCAGACCATCTGAAGAGTGTACTGTGGCCAATACCGGACAAACAGTCTCACACGGTGCATGGTCGCAGTGCTGACAAAGCATCGGCTGGTGTACCACCGATACATTCTCCATTTGTGCTTCTTCCAGATGTGCGATTTCCTTTTCTTTGGTTACTGCATTGATGCTGCTTTGACCGTGGGCACCATGAGCTGCATGCTCATCATGTGCACCTGCCTCCTGATTGAAGCTGTAGTATCTGTCGATACGGATCCAGTGCATCTCTCTGCGTTTCCGCACTTCTTCCTTACCTACAACAGGAATGTTGTTTTCTACGTTACAGGCTACGATACAAGAACCACAACCTGTACAAGCGTTCAGGTCGATCGCCATTACCCAGTTGTTGCCTGGTTTTTCGTATTTATCCCATAGATCGTATGTTTTATGTTTCGCACCGTGGTTACCAGAACCAGCGGCAGGATCTTTTACATATTCTTTGAAGGTCGCTTCGCGGATCACATTTCTACCTTCGAATGAATGGTGTGTCTGCGTCTGCGCCAGTTCCTCTGTTCTGCCGGTTCCGGTCAGCTGTGCCGTAGTCGAGTAGCTCGCTGTGCCATTTTTAAAGCCTACAAAAGGGAAGGCATTCTGACCTACATTATTTCCTGCTTTACCTACTTTGGTACGGCCATATCCTAAAGCGATAGAAGCTGTTCCCTTTGCCTGACCAGGCTGAAGCAATAAAGGAAGTTCGACAGTATATCCATTGGCTCCTTTTACAGAGATGATATCAAATTCTTTGAATCCTAATGATTCTGCAAATTTAGGTGCTAAAGCGATGTAGTTGTCCCAGGTCACTTTAGATACCGGATCAGGAAGTTCCTGAAGGAATGCGTTGTTGGCTTGTTTACCATCACGCATCGGAATGTTCTCATAGATCTCCAGTTCGATGTCTCTCGCCAGGGCTTTGCTGTTGCTCAAGATCACCGGTACAACCGCTGAAAGTGATAAAGCAAAGGTATATGAACCCGCGGCTTTGGCCGGAGCTTCAAATACTCCGGTCTGCAGTACATCTGCCCAACTCTTGCCGAAAACAGGAAGTATAGTGCTTTCCCAGTTGTTCCTTACATATTGATAGTAATCCTGTACCGGGTTATTTCCCCATACCAGTAAACTTTGCTCTGCCTGGCGGGATTCAAATAAAGGATTGATCGTAGGTTGTACGATTGAATAATATCCTTCATAAATGCTCGCATCGCCCCATGACTCCAGGTAGTTCTGACCTGTAGCCACCACATTACATAAAGAAGCGGTTTCATCCAGACGGTCTGATAAAGAAACGCGCAAGGCGACCTTAGCCAGCGCATCTTCAAATGCTTTTGCATTGGCCACATCATAAGCCGGGTTGCTGTCCAAAAAGAATACAGCAGCCACTTCTCCACGGTTCATCTCATTCAGGAACTCTGCAAATTCTGCATCATTACCGGTATAACGCACACATGGATTGTCTAAATCGATGGTCGTACCGTAACTGCCGATGGCCGAGTTGATCGCATTCACCAAAATCTGTGTAGACACATCATTTGATCCGCTGACCACCACTGCTTTTCCTTTGTTTTGAAGCAACTCTTTCGCCACCAATTTGATCGCTTTATCTGCGGTCACATTGTTTGGCAATGCCGCACCCTCCAGGCTCGCACCTGTCAATGCATTATATAAGGTGATCAGTGCAGGACCTTCTTCCGATAATTTTACCGGAACACGGGTATCTGCATTGGTACCGGTCAGGCTCATTCCAGCTTCGAACTGGAAGTGACGTGACATTTTTCCTTTTGCAAGAGATTTGTGGTCCCTGTTGGACACATATTGAGCAGTAAATTCTTCACCGCTGATCCAGGTACCTAAGAAGTCGGCACCGAAACTCACGATCAAATCTGCTTTATCAAATCTATATTTCGGGATGACTGCTTTACCAAAGCTGTTTTCGTTGGCTTTGATGATACCTGTATAAGATACCGCGTCATACTGTACATGCTTGGTATTTGGATAAGCCGTTGCAAAATCAGCAATGACCTTCTTCGCAGAAGGACTGTTTACCGAACTTGAAACGATGCGGATCTTTTTACCGGAAGCCTGCGCTTTATTTAATTCCGCCTTAACGAAAGTATCTACCTGTTCCCAGTTAGCCACTTCATTTTTCAACAAAGGCGTTTTTAGTTTCGATACGTCATACAGGTCTAAAACTGAAGCCTGAGCCTGAGCGTCCGTTCCGCAGTTGAATACACCTGCATTTGGATTTGGCTCAATCTTGATCGGCCTGCCTTCCCTGGTTTTCACCAGGATGCTGTTCCCTTTAAAGCTGGAAACATAGTAATTCGGGATACCCGGAACGACCTCCTCCGGCTTAATTACGTAAGGTATTGCTTTATGTACCGGTGCTTTCTGACAGGCTGCAAGTGTAACCGCACCCAAACCAAATCCCAACGCTTTTAAGAAATCGCGTCGTGGGGTCACGGTACTTAATCCTGCTTCATTTAAAACATCTTCTATTGGAAGCGGCTCAGCAAACTCACTTTTGTTTTTCTCAACAAAATCAGGGGTATTTTTGTACTCCTCCAGGCCTTTCCAGTATTTTTTATTGCTTTCCATTTAAGCTTTATTACTGTTTATCGAACGTTCTAACTAAATATATTAATAATGACACTTACCACACTCTAAACCACCCAATGCAGCAGGAGTAATTTTCTCTCCTTTTTTGATCTTCTCATGGGCTGCGATGACATTGGCGTAGAAGGCATTGTCTTTTCCTGAAATTTCTGCTTCTTTATGGCAGTTGATACACCATTTCATGGTTAGCGGAGAGAACTGGTAGATCTCTTCCATCGTATCAACCGGTCCGTGACAAGCGAAACATACCGGCTCATTCGGCTGTAAGCCTTTGTGCTTGCGGATCGCTTCTTCACCTACCACAGTGTGTTGTGAGTGGTTGAAGTAAGCAAAATCAGGAAGGTTGTGTACACGTACCCACTCTACAGCTTTCTCTTTCGATTTATCATATGTCATTGATCCTTCGTCATAGCCAATCGCATTATAGATCTTCTGGATCTCAGGAGAAATCTCCCCATTATAATTGTCTCTCGCCTGTACCGATTTGTGACAGTTCATACAAACGTTCACAGAAGGGATCGTCGCGTTTTTAGACTTGAACGCACCTGCGTGGCAATACTGACAGTCGATTTGGTTCACACCCGCATGCAGTTCATGAGAGAACTTGATCGGCTGTACCGGCTGGTAACCTGTATGAACACCTGTGTTCCACATGCTCATCCATCCGAAAGAACCCATACTCACCACAAGGCAAAGGATAAAGAACAAGACAAATTTCTTGTTTTTAAACAATCTCTTAACACCTACGCCCAGCGGTACGTTTTCCTCTTCTACGATCTCAATACCTTGCTTCTGAAGGATCAGGCGCTCCAGCATTTTCACCGCACGACCTAAAACAACCAGGACTACAATAGAGATCAGGATCACCGCTACAACACCGGCTATAGAGAAGTTGGACACCTCTTCCGTAGCGGCCTCCACTTTTTCCTCACCGGCCTTCTTAGGCTCACCTGCTTTCGCATAAGCGATGATGTTTTTAATCTGATCATCCGTCAACGTAGGAAACGCTGTCATCTCCGACGGAGAGAACTTAGATGCTTCCACTGCAGTAGGATCACCTGAAGCAATTAATGCCGGCGCATTCTTAATCCATTTGAGCAAAAACGCTTCATCAAGCTCGTTAACTTTAGCTGTTAACGCAGGACCAGTACTGTTTCTGTCTAAGGCATGGCATGAAGCACATTTGTCTTTAAAGATTTTTCTTCCTTCGACTACATCCTGTGCTTGTGTTGAACTAAAAATTAAAACAGATAGGAACGTAAATAAATATGCCGACTTCCGAACTCTTCTAATTATCAATGAGATATCCCTCATAATGAGTATTTTATGCTATTTTTTAAAAAACTTCTTTAACGAAATGATGTTTAAACTCAGGTCTATTATCAAAACGTGAACAAAAGTAAAACTTATTAAGTTATGACTGACAAATAAATGACACGAAATACAATTTATAATCATTCTAAACTATGCCTTTAAACGCCCGTAAGAACAGTATTTACCTATTTTCAAAGACAACAGACACTTAGTTTATTCTGCCAAATAAATAACGGATTTGTGAATTCACATTACATTTTTAATATCCAGGCAAACATCAGCGGCGCTACGATTGTTGCATCTGATTCGACGATAAACTTAGGGGTATGGATGTCCAGTTTACCCCAGGTGATCTTCTCATTAGGTACTGCACCTGAGTAAGATCCGTAAGAAGTTGTTGAGTCCGAGATCTGGCAGAAATAGCTCCAAAAGGGAATATTTTCCATCTCCATATCCTGGTAAAGCATCGGCACCACACAGATTGGGAAATCACCCGCAATACCACCGCCAATCTGGAAAAAGCCAATGCCCTTGCCTGCGCTGTTCGCGATATACCAATCGGCCAGCCAGCCCATATACTCAATACCGCTCTTCATGGTCAGCGCTTTAATTTCTTTCTTCATCACATAAGAAGCAAAAATATTGCCCATGGTAGAATCTTCCCATCCCGGAACAACGATTGGCAAGTTTTTCTCCGCCGCTGCCAGCATCCATGAGTTTTTAGGATCGATCTCATAGTACTGTTCCAAATCTCCGCTCAGCAGCATCTTATACATATATTCATGCGGGAAATAGCGCTCGCCCGCATCATCTGCATCTTTCCATATCTTATGGATATGTTTTTGCAGACGACGGAAAGCCTCTTCTTCCGGGATACAGGTATCGGTTACCCTGTTGTAGTGGTTTTCCAATAAATCCCATTCGTCCTGCGGACTCAAATCTCTATAGTTAGGTACTCTTTTATAATGAGAATGCGCAACCAGGTTCATAATATCCTCTTCCAGGTTGGCCCCGGTGCAGGAAATAATAGATACCTTATCCTGACGGATCATCTCCGCCAATGATATTCCAAGTTCTGCTGTACTCATTGCACCTGCCAGGGTAATCATCATCTTACCGCCTTCATCCAAATGTGTTTCATAACCTTTGGCAGCATCCATCATTGCGGCTGCATTAAAATGGAGATAATTGCGCTCCATAAACTGAGAAATAGGTCCTCTTGTAATACTCATTATCGTCTAAATTTTGTAACCCCAAAAATAGATAAATAATCGTAAGTGGCAATGACCAAGTCCGACGGAAGACTGCATTAGTATAATACAGCCATTTGAAACGCTATTCCATTTCAACTGTGGCTGTACTGAGTCTATATATAAAAGATTTTTTTGGCAAAATTTAAACATATTAAAAACATAGTTTAAACAATTATTGATTGTATGAACATTGTATAAACTATGTTTAAATATTGTATAAAAATTGTTTAAAAAATAACATCAGACCGAATTCACAATAAAAACAGATCGGGGTTGGATTAAAAAGTCTTAAGCTCGCTGGCTCATTCTTTAGAGTAAATACAACCATTGAGAAGTCTTTATTTGAGATCGGACAGCCAAATACCTGAAACTTTACATAATTTTAGGGCGATGAAGAAGTCCTCCCTGCTTTTCCTATCTGCGATCCTATTATTCGGCCTTATTTTGCAGACCAGCCCGACATTCGCACAAAAAAAACTCATCCAACGCCTCTTGTCAAACAAGGTGGACTCGTCCAGGGGGCCAAGCTTTATGCCTGTGCCTGTTTTTGGTTACAGCCAGGAGATCGGCTTTGAAATCGGCCTGGGCAGCTTATATTCCATGTATATGGACCGCAAAGATCCGGAAAACCGAAGCTCCAACTTTCATGGCATCGCCTCCATTTCTACCAAAGGACAATATAAGCTTTTGCTCAAGGCAGATGCCTGGGCTCCTAAAAACCGATACCACTATATCGGAGAGCTGCGCCTGAAGAAGATCCCATTTAACTTTTATGGCCTGGGAAACCAGACTTTATCCGCAGATGAAGACAAAATTGTACAGGACTGGTTTAAGTTGTCGCTCGAAGCGGAAAAGAAAATGGCGGACTATATATATACAGGCGTGTCGGCAATGGCCGAGAGCTATGGATTTAGTGATGAGGAAGCCGGTGGGATTTTCGGCACGCAACAAGATATGAAGGGGCAGAATGGCGGTAAGGTGATTTTCGCGGGGCTATCCCAAAGTTTTGACAACAGGAATTCTACCAATTATACCCGCAAAGGGATGTGGGCGCGGCTGACCTATCAATATGGCCTGGGCTCTGGTGGCAGCAATGGCTTCAAAGGCAGCCTGATCAAGGCGAACGTCAGGAACTTCTGGTCGCTTTCTCCAAAACTAGTCTTGGGTGTCAATGGCATCTTTCACACCATCCAGGGCAAGAATATCCCTTTTTACCTGATGCCGCAAATGGGAAATGATGAAATAATGCGTGGTTATTACACCGGGCGCTACCGCGAACAAAATCTATTGGCCGCACAGGCGGAACTGCGGTACCGGTACAACAACCGCTTTGGCGCGGTGCTATTTGCGGGCGGCGGACAAGTGTTTAAGAACCAGGGATTTTATTGGGATGGCTTCAAGCCTTCCTACGGTGCCGGGGGCAGGTATTTCTTTGACGCGGAAAAAGGCCTGAGCGTGCGGGTGGATTACGGTATAGGGGAGAAAAGGGCCAATGAAAAGCGGCAGTCGGGGTTTTACATCAGCCTCGCGGAGGCTTTTTAAAGGAACCACTATGACATATCTAAGAGGCAGCTATTAAGTTCTAAAGAAAATTATGTGGAATCATAAAGAATCTAAAACCTAATTTTAAAATGCTCTTTCGCCTGGCCTTTCCTGAAATAGACCAGCCCAATCCAGAAAAGATCGATGGTGACGGTCACCTCGGGATGGCTTTTGATCTCAGTCCAGGCTTCTTTCATTCCCTTACTCCAATAGATATCGTCAAATATGATCAGGGAAGAGGCATGAACCTTAGGCAGACATAGGTGGAAATAATCCAGGGTGGCCTGCTTCCGGTGGTTACCGTCTATATATACAAAATCGAGCTGATCAGCGGCGGCAATCACTTCGGGCAGCAAGTGGTCAAAATTACCGACCTTCAGGTCGATGTTGCTGGTGATCAGGCCCTGGGGTTTGGATTGTAACTCATGGAAGGTACGGGCGGCGGCCTGTGCGGTTTGAGGGCAGCCCTCGATGGTAGTGATGGCGGCCTGCGGGCAGGCTTTGGATAAATAAGAAGTGGTGATGCCAAGGCAGGTGCCCAGTTCGATGATGCTGACAGGGTCATTGTCTTTGGCCAGGCGATAGATCAGTTGAGCAAGTCGGGGGCTTTTTAAAGCATTCTTCGCAATGTCTTTGATCTTTTTGATGCGGTTCTTGTTGAGGTGTGAACCGGCGCCGAGGTCAGTGACTTCAATTTCAGAATCGTCATTCAAAAGTTTTTTTCGCTGGTTTTCGATCTCCGTGTATTCATTTTTAAACTTAAAATCGTAAATTACCTCATCAGTGAGTTTATAGGCAAATGGTGAATGGGTACCATGCCGGCTGTTTGAGATGAGATAGTGCTTCAGATAGTCGAGGATAAACCGGAAAACCATAACTGCAAAAATAGGAAAACGAAGAAAGGTTAGGTGCATGTTTTATGGAAAATAATAAAGAGATCAATGCATTGGTGATGTTGCTGGACGATCCGGACCCGGAGGTGTATCAGCATGTGCAGCAACGCCTGGTAGATTATGGCAACGAGGTGATCGACTTTTTGGAAAACACCTGGGAGCACTCCCTGGACAGCTTGCTCCAGCAAAGGATAGAAGATATCGTACACCAGATCCAGTTTAACAATGTCAAGGAAGACCTGAATTTATGGTTTCATAGCGGGGCTTTCGACCTGCTGCAGGGGGCTTTGGTGATCAATAGGTACCAGTATCCTGATCTCGACGAACAAAAAATCATCAACCAGATTGAAGAAATAAAGCGGGAGATCTGGCTGGGACTCCAATATGAGATGAGTTCGATAGAAAAGATCAAGCTCATCAACCATGTATTTTATAATGTATATGGCTTTAGCGGAAACACCAAAAACCACCACGATCCGCAAAACTCGTACATCAACCAGGTGATGGAAAGCAAGAAAGGCAACCAGATCTCCCTGGCTATTATTTACGCTTCTTTAGCGCAAAAGCTGGACATCCCGGTTTATGGGGTGAACCTGCCGCAGCACTTCATCCTGGGCTATATTGACGAAAGCCGGAGGGAGGAGCACGAATTTGGGGTACTGTTTTACATCAATGCTTTCAATAAAGGGGCGATCTTTGGCAAGCACGATGTCGACCAGTTCCTGAGACAGCTTAATCTAAGTCCGCAACCGGGGTTTTATGCGCCATGCAGCAATATCGAGATCATCAGAAGGATCATCCGCAACCTGATTTCGGCCTATGAGAACTTAGGCTCGACCGATAAGGTCGAGGAGCTGAAGCAATTGCAGGATATTCTTACGACACCTGATTTATAAGGACTTAATGATTAAGTGAATTGATCTAAAACCTTCTACGGTATCACCTGCTTATCTCCTTCTAAAGAATTTTATTGCTTTTCAGCCAGCTGACCAACATATCAAACCATTGCTGATCAGTGGTCTTATTGTTGAGGCCAAAGCCGTGTCCACCGCTTTGAAAAATATGCAGCTCGGAAGGCACATTATTTTTGACCATTGCCTGGTTGAACAATATGCTGTTTTCTACGGGTACGGTCTTATCGTTATTGGCATGCACCAGGAAAGTTGGTGGCGTTTCTGCGTCGACACCAGTTTCGTTAGAGAAGTATTTCACTTTTTCAGCCGGGGCATCTGCGCCGATCAGGCTCTTTTTAGAACCTGCATGGGTGACATCCCCAAAGCTGATCACCGGATACATCAATACCGAAAAATCGGGACGTAGACTGAGTTTCTTTTCATTGGCGATCTTGACATCTCTGTAATGTACGGTCAAAGAAGCCGCCAGATGGCCTCCGGCAGAGAAGCCCATCACGCCTACCTTCGCAGGATTAATGTTGTATTTTTCGGCATTCGCCCGAATGGTATACATGGCTTGTTGCACATCCTGAAGCGGGCCGAAGTTGCGGTCGATCATGATCTCATCGGAAGGCAAACGGTATTTCAATACGAAGGCGGCTACGCCGATTTCATTAAACTTTTCGGCCACATTATAACCTTCATGACTGATGGCCACGATGCTGTAGCCCCCACCCGGGCAGATCAACACGGCTGCGCCGGTTGCTTTTTCCTTTGCAGGCAGGTAGATCGTCAGCGTAGGCAGAGACACTTTGGAGACGCGTGTTTTGCCATCGGCACCTGTGACGGAGGTTTCGGTATATTCAGCCGGGGTGGGTTTGGCACCCGGGATCTTACCCGGATAAAGGTTCATGACTTCCTGGGCCTGAACGGTCAGATGGAGTGATAAAAAGACCATAAGGCATCGTATTGCAACATTCTTCATATATAAGGTTGTGTTTAGGCAGCTAAATATACCTAATTTATCAAAATTCCATCAGGTAAGCTTTCAAAAAATCATTGAGGTCACCATCCAGTACCGCCTGTGGATTGGAAGTCTGGTAATTGGTGCGGTGGTCCTTCACCCTGCGGTCGTCCAGCACATAACTTCTGATCTGTGAACCCCACTCTATTTTCTTCTTATTGCCTTCTACAAGGGCCGTAGCCTCCATACGCTTGCGCATCTCTGCTTCGTACAACTGCGATTTGAGCAGGCGGATGGCATTTTCCTTGTTTTGCAACTGCGACCTGGACTCCTGGTTTTTAATGACAATACCGGAAGGCTTGTGGTAAAGGCGCACTGCGGTCTCGACCTTGTTGACATTTTGTCCGCCGGCACCACCGGAGCGGAAAGTCTCAAACTCGATCTCCGAATCCTTGACCTCGATCTCAATCGTATCATCGACAAGGGGATAGACATAAACAGAAGCAAAAGAGGTATGTCTGCGGGCATTGGAATCAAATGGAGAGATGCGCACCAGCCGGTGGACACCATTTTCCCCTTTGAGATAGCCATAGGCAAATTCACCTGCGATCTGTATGGTGACGGATTTGATACCGGCCACCTCCCCTTCCTGGTAATCCTGCTCCGTGACCTTATAGCCATTTTTCTCTGCCCACATCAGGTACATCCGCATGAGCATATAGGCCCAATCGCAGCTTTCGGTACCACCGGCACCGGCGGTAATTTGCATAACCGCAGGTAATTGGTCTTCCTTGTTCTTCAGCATGTTCTTGAGCTCCAGGTCCTCTATTGCGTTTACGCAAAGATCAAACTGCTCCTGCATCTCCTCTTCGGTCGCATCGCCACCTTGCCAGAAATCAAACAGCACCTGTGTATCTTCCAATATTGCATTGGCCTTCTGCCAGCCATCAGTCCATACCTTTTTGGCATTGAGCTCAGCTATATGTTGCTCTGCTTTTTTAGGGTCGTCCCAGAAATTGGGCTGCAGGGTCAGTTCCTGCTCGATACGGATATCCTCTAGTCGGTTTTCGACGTCAAAGATACCTCCTCAGCGACGCTACTCTGTCCCTTAAATCCTGTACTTGTTCTTTAGTCATGAAGGCAAACTTACTGAATTAACTGAAAAGTCCCTTCACTTTATCAATAATGCTGTCGTCTTTGCCGTCACCATTGACGTCGGTCTTCTCGGTAAAGAGCCTGATGGCATCTGAAATATCTATTTTCCCGTCCTCACCGGCTACCTTACTCACAATATCCTGTATGTTGAAGGAAGAATCTAATGGGTCGTTGGTCTTATTGACCAGTTTGCCTACTATGGAAGGGATTACCGAAGCGGCAATACCCTTTGCGGTCTCCATATTGATGCCCATGGCTTCGAGCTTTTCTGTAAACCCTGTTGTAGCATCCTGCGCAACGGTACTGCCTTCCGCATTTCCACCTTTAAAAACATCAACCAAACCTCCCAGGTTGCCCCTGGACAATTGCTGCTTGATGGCTTCCATAATGGAACCTGAAGCTGCTGAAACAGCTTCTTCATTTTGTTCATTGGGTACAGCGCTGTTATTTATAATGGCCTGTTGAACATTTTCCTTAACCAATTGATTTAAGTTTTCTAGCATGGCTATTTTTTTAAAGGTTTTACTATCTTGTATCGCTGAATAAATATAAACATTAATATTATGCTTCCTACAATAAATTTTACCGAAACCGCTGCGTATAAATATCTTGCCGATCACTTTATCGACATCAACACCAAAAGCCTGAAGGATCTTTTTACAGAAGATCAAGACCGCTTTAAGAAGTTTTCCCTCGTATTTGAAGATATCTTGCTGGATTATTCCAAAAACAGGATCGACGACAGCACCATGGCGCTGCTAATCCAACTGGCCAGGGAATGCAAACTGGACGAGGCCATCAAGGCGATGTATGAGGGTGATAAAATCAATCAAACCGAAGGCAGGCAGGTGCTGCACATTGCGCTGCGCAACCTGAGCAATACGGAGATCCTGGTGGATGGCAAGGATGTAATGCCTGAAGTCAACAAGGTACTCGATAAAATGGAGAAATTCAGTAAGGCGATTATTTCCGGAGAATGGAAAGGCTATACGGGCAAAGCCATTACCGATGTGGTCAATATCGGCATCGGTGGATCTGACCTGGGGCCGGTGATGGTTACAGAAGCCTTAAAAGCCTATAAAAATCATCTGAATATGCACTTTGTGTCCAATATCGACGGTACACATATCGCAGAAACATTGAAAGACCTGGATGCAGAGACTACTTTATTTTTAGTCGCCTCAAAGACATTCACCACGCAGGAGACCATGACCAATGCCAATACGGCGCGCGACTGGTTCCTGGACGCAGGTGCTTCCAAAGCAGATATTGCGAAACATTTCGCCGCGCTATCTACCAATTCGAAAGATGTGGCTGCTTTTGGTATCGATACAGAAAACATGTTCGAGTTTTGGGACTGGGTGGGTGGACGCTACTCTTTGTGGAGCGCCATCGGACTGCCTATTGCCTTAAGCATCGGCTACGATCATTTCAGGGAATTGCTGGAAGGGGCGCATGCGACCGACCTGCACTTCAGGGATGCGGAATTTGAAAACAATATACCGGTGATCCTGGGCCTTTTGGGCATTTGGTACATCAATTTCTTTGATGCAGAGACACAGGCCATTTTGCCTTACGATCAGTATATGCACCGCTTCGCGGCCTACTTCCAGCAGGGCGATATGGAAAGCAATGGCAAGCATGTGGACCGCAACGGGAATGATGTGACCTATGAAACCGGCCCGATCATCTGGGGAGAGCCGGGAACAAACGGGCAGCATGCCTTTTATCAGCTGATCCACCAGGGTACCCGCATCATTCCATGCGATTTTATCGCACCCGCACAAAGTCTGAACCCGCTGGGCAACCACCATCCGATACTTCTGTCCAACTTCTTTGCCCAAACAGAGGCCCTGATGAACGGAAAAACGCCAGAGCAGGTGAGCGAAGAACTTAAAAAGGATGGACTGAGCGCTGAGGAGATTGACAAACTGGCTCCTTTTAAAGTGTTTGAAGGCAACAGGCCAACCAATTCCATCTTATTAAAAAAGGTCACCCCCCGCAGCCTGGGCAGTTTGATCGCAATATATGAACATAAGATATTTGTGCAGGGCATCATCTGGAATATCTTTAGCTTCGATCAGTGGGGTGTAGAACTCGGCAAACAACTGGCAAAAAAGATCCTTCCTGAACTGGGTGATGATGCCGAAGTAAGTGGCCACGACAGTTCAACGAACGGCCTGATCAATCAATATAAACGCTGGAGGTAAGAAAGCGGGCCAGGCGTCGGCAGTGCATAAACTTTTATGGAAACTGGATGTTTATAGCATCATATACCTAAACAAAAGGTACACACGATGAAAGCAATTAAAAACATATGGGCACTGGCCATCCTTTTTATAGGAATACAGGCCAGTGCGCAAACCGACGAAGCCACGACCAAAAGGATTGTTGAGAATAAGAATTTTATTTTTATGGCGACTACAGCTATGCCCATGGCCAACCAGGATGTCACCAATGTGATGAGCAGGATGGCAGGCGGGATGGCTGGAGCAGGCACGATCAACCTGAGCGGTGGCTACGACCTGCGGATCAGCAAAGACAGCGTGGAGGCTTATCTGCCTTATTACGGCAGGGCATATACGTCTCAAATGAATCCGGATGAATCAGGGATTAAATTTAAGTCCAAAGACTTTAGCTATAAAACAGAAGCGCGGAAGAAAGGCGGCTGGACGATCTTTATCAAGCCAAAAGATACGAGAGACCGACAAGACATGACACTTACGGTATCGGAAAACGGCTATGCTTCGTTGAATATTAACAGCAACAACAGACAGCCGATTAGCTTTAACGGCTATCTGGCGGAAGCTAAAGAGAAAAAGAAATAAGGGTTGACGCCATTCCGTCCTCTCGACTACAGGAGAAATCCCTTGAAAAACGCATGCAGAACAAGAGATCCCTCGGTTCCTTGAGATGACGGAACGCTATGTCGAGCCTTAAATTAAGGATGACGGAGGACACTATTTCTTAGGGACGACAGAAATCTCAAACAATTTTGGCCATTTTTTGCCCGTGACAAATAAGCGCTTGCCTTGTTTGTCATAGGCTATGCCGTTCAGGACATCGTTATTGAGTTCTTCATCGGTTTTGAAATAGCTCTTAGATAAGATCTTGGTTAAGTCTATACGCCCTTCAATCACGCCTGTTGCCGGATCGATGATGATGATATTGTCGGTCAGGTATACATTGGCGTAGATCTTACCATCAATATATTCGAGTTCATTGATCGATTCTACCGCACCTTTATTGTCAAAGACATCGATATAAGATTCTTCTTTGTACGTATCCTTGTTGAGGAACCAGATGCGGTTCGTGCCGTCCGACTTGATCAGACGCTGCCCATCAAAACAAAGTCCCCAGCCTTCCCTGCTGCTCTGATACGGAAAGGTCTGCAATTCCCGGAAGGTTTTGGCATCAAATACGAAACCGATATTCTCTTCCCAGGTGAGCATGACCACTTTATCACCGACCAGCGTAGAGCCTTCGCCAAAGTACTTTTTGTCCAGATCTATCTTCTGCAATACATTTCCCGAAGCCATATCCACCCATCTTAAGGTAGAATTGCCACGCTGCCCGGTACTTTCCAGAAATTTGCCATTGTGGTATTCGAGGCCCTGGGTGTAAGCCGAGGTATCGTGCGGGAACTCTTTGACCACCTTATATGTATATTCTTTTGGCTTGACGGAGGATTTCAATACAATATTGATGGTCATGGTATCTTTCCTGCTGCCCTGGTCTACCACGGCAGTGATCAGCTTGTAGCCCAGGGTCAATCCCGAGGTATTCAGCGAGATTGCCTCTGCTGTGTTTTTGGTCTCTATGACCTTTCCATCCAGGAGGTAGACGGCCGACTGGATAGCTTGTCCTTTAGGTATGTCCAGCTCTACCTTTACCGGCTCGCCCTGTCCAAAGGTCTGCCCCTGCTCAGGCCATTTGAAATTGATACCTGCCTCTGGTTTAGGCTGGTCATTGCAGGAAAAAGCTAAGGTCACAAAAAGCAGCAAGCTCGCAGTAACGGTCAATTTAATATAGAAAAGGGAGGTATTAACTGGGCCAAAATGCATCTTCGATATGATTAATTTTATAAAGGTCTTTATTTTCGAAAACAATTGCAATAATATCGAAACGAATCTCCCCTTCATGGTTGACCATCTCTATATATGCCAGGGAGGCAAACTCCAACTGTTTCTCTTTTCTGTAATCTACAAACTCTTCCGGCTCGCCATGTTCAGCGGAACGACGGGTCTTCACTTCCACAAAGATGATCCTGTCGTCTATCCCGGCGATCAGATCGATCTCCGCCCGACCGTGACGCCAGTTGACCTCGCGGATGCGGTATCCTTTTTCCTGCAGATAATTCCGGGCAATGGCCTCGCCAAGTATACCCAGATCAATATGTAGTGCCATATGTATAGATTAAGTAAGTCACTATTTGAGAATTACGGAGCCTAAAAAACGGGATATTTCCTTTTCCACGTTCTTGATATAGGCATAGCGGCTCATCAGGATCTCCTGGTTGGCCACATCGGTTTCTTCTTTGATCTCCTTCAAAAGATCAAGCAAAATACGGTCTACTTTTCTTTTCTTCAAATGGAACAAGCCGCCGAGGATCGTCGCTTTGAGGTTTACAGTCTCATCGCGCACATAGATCTGGTGCTTATTGTACCAGTTCTCACTTAAGGTATAAGGTGAGGTGGAGAGGGTGATGGCCAGGTCGGCGATTTGCCTGTCCTCGCTTTTGATAAACTGGTTGGCGGTAGGCAAATGCCCGTTCTCTATTTCTTCTTTATAATGCTGGATCACCTGCTTGCACACTTCATCCTGGAAAGTCACATCAGAGAGGTTTTGCATGATGAAAGAACCGATATACATGTTGTCTATATTATCCCAGCTCACGAGCTCATGCCCGTAAGACAATAAAAGCCTGACGATTTCCTCCTCCTGGAGCTTGTCGTTGTCGACGGTATTGGTTTCGCCCCCAGGCTCCTGATCGTCAAAAAGGTTATCAGGTGGGCCCTCCGGCTGGTATGGATCGGCCGGAGCCGATCTGTACGACGAACTGCTGCCTTGCCCTGAAGATTGCCCCGCCTTTTTGTGTTTGGCTGCGCGCATCTTGTTGAGTTCCGAAAGCAAAATCCTTTCTTCTACCTGCAACAAACCACTGCATTCGCGGATAAAAACCGCTGCTTTAATATCATCAGGAATCTTGGCGATGCTTTCCACAATATCCCTGATAATACCGGCCCTTTTGATCGGGTCATTGCCCGCTTCTTTAAGCAGGGTATTGGCTTTGTAGAGGATAAAATCCTTGCGGTTATTCTCTATATAGTGCTTGAAAGCCCCCGCTCCTACGCTGTGCATATACGAATCGGGATCATGTCCGTCAGGAAAGTTAACAACTTTCACGTTCAGCCCTTCCTCAAGGATCATATCAAGTCCCCGCAATGAGGCTTTGATACCCGCGGCATCCCCATCATAAAGGATAGTTACGTTTTGTGTGAAACGGCCGATCAGCCGGATCTGCTCTGTAGTCAGCGAGGTGCCTGAAGAGGCCACCACATTCTCAATGCCCGCCTGGTGGGTGGCCAATACGTCGGCATAACCTTCTACCAGGTAGCAATTGTCCAGGTCGCGGATGGCCTTCTTGGCATGAAACAGGCCGTAGAGCACATTGGACTTGTGGTATATATCGCTCTCCGGGGAGTTTACATACTTCGGTACATTCTTATCTGTTTTGAGGGTACGCCCGCCAAATCCGATAACCCGGCCGGTAAAATTATGGATGGGAAACATCACCCTGCCCCTGAACCGGTCGTAGAGCTTGCCCTTATCGTTCCTGATGGCCAGACCGGTACGTTCTAAAAACTCTTCTTTATGGCCTGCCCCGGTAGCTTGCTGGATAAGCGCATCCCATACGTCGGGAGAATAGCCAACCTCAAATTTCTTCAGGATATCTTCCCTAAACCCTCGCTCTTTAAAATAACTCAGTCCGACAGCTCTGCCCTCCTGACCCGTCCAAAGCTCATTGGCAAAGTACTGACCGGCGTATTGGGAGACGATGTACAGGCTTTCCCGAGCATTTTGCGCTTCCACATCCTGCGGGGTCTCTATGGTTTCCTCTACTTCAATATTGTACTTAACGGCCAGAAACTTCAGGGCCTCGGGATAAGAATACTTTTCGTGGTCCATGATGAACCGTACGGAATCCCCCCCTTTACCGCAGCCGAAACATTTATAGATGCCTTTGGTGACCGACACATGGAAAGAAGGGGTCTTTTCATTATGAAAAGGGCAATTGCCAATCATGCTGGTACCCCGTTTTTTTAAGGTCACAAAATCGCCCACCACCTCTTCAATGCGGGCGGCATCCATTATTTTGCTTATGGTTTCTTGATTGATCATAAAAGATCTAAAGGTAAAGAATATGGAGGAAATTACTTGCCTTTACCCAGATGATAATCTTTATGGAGGACCAGGAAGCTCGCGCGCTCTTCTTTTTTCATCGGGATATTCCAGTTGCCCTGGTAGGTGATCTTGGACGGCAACTTATCCTCGCCTACATAGTTCATTTCTATATTCATCTGCACATCAAATTCGAATAGCAAATTATCATATTTCATATCGACATACCTCCCCAGGATCTCAAAATTCCGCTTATCGAAGATCGTGGTCAGTTCCTTGATCATCAGGCCATCTTTGGTCCAGCTGCTCAGGTCGGGCTTTACGGCAACTTTAAACCGATAGACGGGAATGGAATCGAGGTAAGTGCCGCTGTGAAAAGAGTAATTGTAATACTGGCGCATATTGGGGGTAAAGATCTCCGTCTTGCTACCGATGAAAGGCAATCCCTTAATTGGTCTGCCGGGGGAGAAGATGAGGGTCTTGAGTTTGTCCTTATAACTCTCATTGCTGCCCCCACCCTTCTTGCCGCTGCTCATGGGTGCATTGGGCACAAAATCGGTATTGTAGGCATTCATAAAGATATAATCAAACATCTCTACGGTATACAGCTGGTACTTGCCGTTCTTCTTATATACCCGGCCATTGTCTTCCTTGACAAGATATTGCATTTTGTAAGGACCGTCGTTGTTGTGCCTGATCTTGCGGTAGACCTTGCCATCTACCTGGTCTTTCTTATCATAGGTAAAGACCCTGTTTTCAGCAATGAAGCTGTATCTCTTCATATTGCGAAAAGCCTGGTAAAAACTGGTATCGTTCATAACCGCACGGATAAAAGTCTCGACACTGAGCCGTTCTGACACGATATTGACTACAGAATCCAGGGTAATGGTCTTAATGGTGTCAGGATTGAAACGAGGAATTTCCTGGCCAAACCCTCGCTCTGCGAAGATCATCAGCACGATATAGACTATTACTTTCTTCATTGATCTTAGTTTATGGCCGATCGTCATCCCGAGGAACCTCTTGAACTGAACCCAATCAAGAGATCTCTCCTATCGTCGAGATGACGGGCGTAGTATAGCATAACGTGCTAATTGCCCAATTGTTTCAGGGCAATGTAAGCCATTAAGCCGGTAGAAACTTTCAAAGCATCCTCATCGACGTCAAAATTAGGCGTATGTACAGAGTACATGGTATCTTTTTCCGCGTTGCCGGTACCTAAGCGATAAAAGCAGGAATTGACGACCTGGGAATAGTAAGCGAAATCTTCCGCCGCCATCCAAATGTCGAGATCAAGGACATTCTCTTTGCCCAGATATTCCTCCGCACAGGCTCTTGTATTGGCCGTCACCACTTCCTCATTGATCAGGTATGGATAGCCGTGCATAATATTGAACTCACAGCTGCCACCCATACTTTCCGCCATGCCTTCAGCCATCTTCTTCATCAGCTTCTTGGCTTCTCCACGCCATTCTTCATTCAGCGTCCTGAAAGTACCTTCAATTTTGACTTCATTAGGAATAACATTGGTTGCGCCATTGGCGATTACTTTACCGAAAGAAAGCACCGAAGGTAATCTTGGATCTGCATTACGGCTTACAATCTGCTGCAAAGCCACAATGATGTGCGATGCGATCAATACAGGGTCTATATTCTGATGCGGTTGGGCACCATGACCGCCCTTGCCTTTTACAGTCACATACAATTCATCGGTGGAGGCCATATAAATGCCAGACCTGAACCCTACTTTACCGCTGTCGATCAGGGGCATTACATGTTGCCCGATCATCGAATGAGGGGTTGGGTTTTGTAAAGCACCGTCTTTGATCATCAGGCTGGCTCCGCCAGGCAGCATTTCTTCTGCAGGCTGGAATACCAGTTTGACGGTACCTCCAAAAGCATCTTTCATACTGTTAAGAATATGGGCAGTGCCGAGCAAAGAAGAAGTATGCACATCGTGACCGCAGGCATGCATGACGCCTGGATTTTTGGATGCATACGGCTTATCATTGGCTTCCTGAATCGGCAGGGCATCCATATCTGCACGGAGGGCGACCACCTGGTCAGATTCCAACGCACCTTCTATGATCCCGACTAAGCCCGTATTTGCCATTTCGGTAAAAGGGATCCCCCAGGCGGTCAACTTCTCCTTCACAAAGGCAGAAGTCTCATATTCCTTAAAGGACAGTTCCGGATTGGCATGAAGGTGCTGGCGATAGCCAACCACCTCTTCAAATATATTGTCGGATAGTGTGCGTATTTGGTCCTTGATATTCATTGTTTTAGTCTAAATTTTGTGCATTAATCTTTTCTCTGAAAATAAATAGGGTTGGGAAGGACGGCCTGAGCTCATTCATGAACTTCTGCGCTTCGAGCCTGGTCCTGAAGTCGCCTACCCTCAGGTAATAGTTCGGCTCTTTATACGTCACATAGGTATTCAACCTGGGGTATTCCGTTTTAAAGCGGGCCTGCTCGCTGTACATTTCCCTCCGGTCGGCACCGTAAAATACCTGTACGCGGTAGCCTTCCATCGATATCACAGCCCCTGTGCCTTTTGAAGGTACAGACGGGGTGGTCGTTGTTGAAGCCGCAGGCAACTGGCTCAGCAGGATCCTTCTGGCAATCAGGCTATCGATCAAAGGATCTTTGATAATGGTGACCTTTCCCCTGCTTTGTGCAAAACAGGCTATAGAAGAGCATATGAGTAGGTAAGTATATAGTATTTTCATCAGTCTGGTATTCAAAGGACATAAAAAATGCCGATTTCTTTTTACAAAAATCGGCATTCCTAATGGGTATTACAAATTACATTCCTGCACCATGGCAGTTTTTGTATTTTTTGCCGCTTCCACAAGGGCAGGGCTCGTTCCTTCCAACGGTCGCTTCCTTACGGATGGGCTGCTGAGGCACGTGCTCACGGGTATCTTCCATTGGCATTGCCGAACTGCTGGACTGTCCAAATTCTGGCTTGGACATCTGCAACCTGCTCGGTGCCGGTCTTGGGGCCTGGGCTTCTCTAATTTGTGCCGGATCCTGTTGTTGTACAGGGATCCCGCCTTTATATAAGAAACTGACGACTTCCTTGTTCACCGCGTTCAGCATGTTTTTAAACAGGTTGTAAGCCTCCATTTTATAAATGATCAACGGGTCTTTCTGCTCATATACCGCATTTTGTACAGATTGCTTCAGTTCGTCCATTTCTCTCAAATGCTCTTTCCATGAATCATCGATTAAGGCAAGGATAATGGTTTTCTCAAAGGCTTTGGTAATCTCCCTGCCGTTGGTTTCCAATGCCTTTTGCAATGGCACGACCACCTGAATGTTGCGCATTCCATCGGTAAAAGGAACTACGATCTGCTCGATCTGATCTCCACGCTCCCTGAATACATCTTTCAATACCGGCAAGGCCTGTGCGATGATGGCATCAGATTTTCTATAGTAAAACGCACTAACCTCGTCAAACAATTTGTCGGTGAGGTGGTGGATGCCTTTGCCTGCAAACTCTGCCTCATCAATAGTGGTGTCAAAAGAGAAGTTCTTGATCACTTCCAGTTTGAAGCCTTCATAGTTGCCGGCTTCCTTATATTCAGTAGCGATATCCTCGGCCACGTCAAATACCATATTGCTCATATCTACGTCCAAACGTTCGCCAAAAAGGGCATTCTTACGTTTAGAGTAGATCACAGTACGCTGTGAGTTCATCACATCATCATATTCAAGCAAGCGCTTACGGATACCGAAGTTATTTTCCTCTACTTTCTTCTGTGCGCGCTCGATAGATTTGGTGAGCATGCTATGCTGCATGACCTCTCCATCTTCCACACCCATACGGGCCATGATGTTGGAGATCCGCTCTGAGGCGAATAAACGCATTAAGTTGTCTTCCAGGGATACGAAGAACTGGGACGAACCCGGATCTCCCTGACGACCGGCACGACCGCGCAACTGTCTGTCTACACGACGGGACTCATGACGCTCAGTGCCTACAATGGCCAGACCGCCGGCATCTTTCACACCAGGGCCTAATTTAATATCCGTACCACGACCAGCCATGTTGGTCGCTATCGTCACCTGACCCGCTTGTCCGGCTTCTGCAACGATGTCGGCCTCTTTCTGGTGCATTTTCGCATTCAATACATTGTGCTTGATGCCTCTCAATTTCAGCATGCGGCTCAGCAATTCGGAGATCTCTACAGAGGTCGTACCCACCAATACTGGCCGGCCTTCCTGCGTAAGCTTTACGATTTCTTCTGCCACTGCATTGTATTTTTCCCTTACCGTACGGTAGATGAAATCCTGCTGATCTTTACGGGTAATCTGTCTGTTGGTCGGGATCTCCACCACATCCAGTTTATAGATAGACCAAAACTCTCCGGCTTCTGTCGTCGCCGTACCGGTCATTCCGCAAAGCTTGTGGTACATCCGGAAGAAGTTTTGCAGGGTGACGGTCGCATACGTCTGCGAAGCATCCTCTACCTTTACGTTTTCTTTGGCTTCAATGGCCTGGTGCAAACCGTCCGAATACCGACGGCCATCCATGATACGTCCAGTTTGCTCATCTACAATCTTGATCTTGCCTTCATCAATGATATATTCCACATCAATTTCAAACAAGGTATATGCTTTAAGCAATTGGTTGACAGAGTGAATACGCTCTGCCTTGATCGAATAATCACGCATCAGCTCATCTTTTCTCGCGATCTTCTCTTCACTGCTTAAAGAAGATTTTTCGATCTCAGCGATCTCCGTTCCTACATCCGGCAAGACAAAGAAACCAGCATCTTCACCAGACTTGGTGATCAGCTCAATACCTTTTTCCGTAAGCTCTACCTGGTTGTTTTTCTCATCTATATGAAAGAACAGCTCGGAATCGACCTTGGGCATGTTTTTGGACTGGTCGGCCATATAATGGTTTTCCGTCTTCAGTAAAGTCTGCTTCACGCTGCCTTCACTCAAAAACTTGATCAACGCCTTGCTTTTAGGCAGCCCGCGATGCGCACGTAAGAGTGCCAAACCACCTTCACCTTCTTCAGGGCCGGTTTTGCCATCACTGAATAATTTCTTAGCTTCATTTAAGGCCTGTGACACGTAAGTCTTCTGCGCATTGACCAAACGCTCGATGCGTGGCTTCAGTTCATGAAACTCATGCTGATCGCCAAAAGGTACAGGGCCGGAGATGATCAGCGGTGTACGGGCATCATCGATCAATACCGAATCGACCTCATCCACCATCGCAAAGTGTAGTTTGCGCTGCACCAGCTGATCCGGAGTCTGCGACATATTGTCACGCAGGTAGTCAAAACCAAACTCGTTATTGGTACCATAGGTGATATCAGCTAAGTAAGCATTTCTACGCTCAGTAGAGTTGGGCTCATGCTTATCGATACAGTCTACTTTCAGACCATGAAATTCAAACAACGGACCATTCCACTCCGAGTCACGACGGGCCAGGTAATCGTTGACCGTTACAATGTGTACACCTTGTCCGGCAAGCGCATTCAGGTAAGCAGGCAGCGTACTCACGAGAGTTTTACCCTCACCTGTAGCCATCTCCGAGATCTTTCCGCTGTGCAGGACCATACCACCGATCAACTGTACGTCGTAGTGGACCATGTTCCATACCACTTCAGTACCAGCTGCGTCCCATCTGTTGGCCCATTTGGCCTTATCGCCCTGGATCACGACATTTTTCCTTCTTGCCGCATATTCACGGTCAAAATCAGTAGCGGTCACTTCCAGTGCATCATTCTCTGTAAATCTCCTGGAGGTTTCTTTCACTACTGCAAAAGCTTCCGGAAGGATCTCCAGTAATATTCTCTCCAGCTCCTGGTCGCGTTCTTTGCTAAGGGCATCTACACGGTCATACAAAGCAGTTTTTTCTGCCAGGGGCAATGCCTGGTCTTCGCCGTCTTTTTTCAGGCCAGCTATCTGGGTGTCGATCTCTTCAAGGCCCTTTGCAATGGTCTCTTTAAAGTAGACTGTTTTATTCCGCAGTTCATCATTGCTTAAAGATGTCAGCTTTGCGTATTCTTCATTTATTTTGAGGACAGTAGGTTGTAGTAACTTAATGTCTCTTTCCGATTTGCTTCCAAACAATTTGGTTAAAAATCCTAACATGTTATATGTATGTGTTTTAGTTTGTAAAAATTATTGAATTACAACAACCAGACCATTGCAACTTTATGTCACACTGTCAGTGCTGTTCTATACTGAGTTGCTACATATATCCTTCTCTATACATTTCTGCTCCACGTCATCGCGGGGGAAGTAAAGCAATACTGAACCAAGTTCAGCACAGGCTTTGCAATCTCATCATGTCTAGAAAAAAAACTAGGGGCTATTGTTTTTCACTGCGCCATGCTCAGTGGAATAAGAGCCAGTGTAACTGACTACGGAATGTTTTTTTGCGATAGCGACAGACGCTATTTGAGGAAGAATAGCATCGGTTGTATTTAATAAAGCAACCTGCTGTTCATGCTCATCCAGAGAGATGGTCACCGTCACGATAGATCTCGCTAACGCGTCTGCACGCTCATAGTTCATCCTCAACCGTTCCGGCCCATGCGACTGCACAGCAGACAACTGGGTCAGGCTAAAGATTACTAATGAAATGGTGACAATATGGTTCATCTTGCGGGCAAATCTAATTTTAATCTTTTACATACCCAAATCTAAGCGGTATATTTGCGTCCTTATACCCATTATTAAAAATCAGATACACTCATGAACATCTTACTTTTAGGTTCCGGCGGTAGAGAAAGTGCCTTTGCATGGAAAATCAGTCAATCAGCGCAATGCAGCAAATTAATTATCGCACCGGGCAACGGTGGTACCGGTGCTTATGGGAAAAACGTAAACCTGAACCCGAATGATTTTGAGGCTGTGAAAGCGCTCGTCCTGAAAGAAGAGATAGACATGGTGGTGGTGGGGCCTGAAGAACCCTTAGTTAATGGCATCCATGATTTCTTCCTGCAAGATGAAGCCTTGTCTTCCATTCCCGTAATCGGGCCTAAAAAAGAAGGCGCCATTCTGGAAGGCAGCAAAGACTTCTCTAAGCAGTTTATGGCCCGCCATGGCATTCCTACACCAGGTTCTGAGTCTTTTACCAATGAAACCCTGCAACAGGGACTGACTTACCTGGAAAACCATAGCCTGCCAATCGTGCTGAAGGCCGATGGGCTCGCCGCTGGAAAAGGGGTAGTGATCTGTCAGACTGTAGAAGAAGCCAAAGAAGAGCTTCAACTGATGTTGGGTGGAAAATTTGGCAATGCAGGCTCGCTGGTGGTAATAGAAGAATACCTGACGGGAATAGAGCTTTCTGTCTTTGTACTGACAGACGGCGACAATTATGTGATCCTACCTGAAGCGAAGGATTACAAAAAGATCGGCCAGGGTGATACGGGTCTGAATACCGGAGGCATGGGTTCTGTATCTCCCGTTCCTTTTGCCGATGCGGCTTTCCTGGCAGAGGTAGAAAACAGCATCATTAAACCTACGATTGAAGGCTTGAAGAAAGACGAGATCGATTATACCGGCTTTATCTTCTTTGGTTTGTTTAAAGTGGGCGATAAGCCGATGATCATTGAATACAATTGTCGTATGGGCGATCCGGAGACAGAAAGTGTCATGCTTAGGATTGAAAATGATCTCGTGGATCTATTCCTTGCTGCTTCAAAGAAGAAACTGAAAGATTATAAGATTAAGATCAGTCCTAAAAATGCGGCAACGGTAATGGTGGTTGCGGGCGGCTATCCAGGAGACTATGAAAAAGGAAAAGCCATTAGCGGCATCGAAAATGTGCGTAAGTCATTGGTATTCCATGCCGGGACTTCATTGGAAGGCGGTGTAGTGAAGAGCAATGGCGGACGTGTTCTGGCCGTATCCAGTTTGCAGGATAGCCAATTTGAAGCCTTACAATCCGCTACTGCGGATGCCTCCAGGATATATTTTGATGGGAAGTATTTTAGAGAAGATATTGGCTTTGACCTGATGTAGCCCTTCTGATTCAAAATTTCACTTCTAATCAACTAGATTCTATCCAGCTCAGAGAATGTCGGCTTTACTTTTTCCACATGTTCCTGGTACACTTTTGAGAGCTCTTCCAAGATCTTGGGGTGGGCTTTACTGACGTCAAATCTTTCTGAAGGATCATTGTCTAAGTTGTACAATACAGGAGTTGTAATTGCAGGGCCAGGGGATTGGTTTTTATAGATTTCATCTGAGCTAAAACAGGCTTTCCAGGCGCCCTTTCTTATTCCACATAACTTTTCCCTGGTATAATAATAAATGATCTGATCCTTTTCAATGGTTTTCTGTGTCAATATCTCATAGATATTCCGTCCATCGTATTCACGGTCTTTAGACAGCTCGCCTCCAGCCAAATTTAGCAATGTAGGAAATATATCAAAGCTGCTTATGGGCACTTCACTAATTTGATTAGCCGCCACCCTACCAGGCCACCACGCAATAGCAGGCACCCTGGTACCGCCTTCACTAGGTGAGCCCTTCCCACCTTTTAACATCGCCGCAGAGCCCCCTCTTTCGTCTTGTCTCAACCATGGCCCATTGTCACTGCAAAAAATAACCAATGTATTTTTATCTAACTTCAGTTCTTTAAGTGTCTTTAGTATTTCACCTACACTCCAATCCAGTTCCATCACGACATCACCATACCGACCTCTTTTACTTTTACCTTGGAATTTTTCAGAAGCATACAATGGTGTGTGGGGGGCATTGCTGGCATAATAAAGGAAAAATGGCTCGTTTTTATTCCTTTTAATATAATTAATGGCTTCTGTGGTATACTTTTGAGTAATCAGATGTTGATCAGGCTCTATTTCAACTATCTTATCGTTTTTATAGATAGGTAGAGGCGGGTATTTATTGGTTTTATTTGCACCCATATCATTAGAATACGGCAGGCCATAATAATAATCAAAACCGTTGCTCGTTGGAAGATGCTGAGGCAATACGCCTAAATGCCATTTCCCAACCATTCCGGTTTTATATCTTTTACTTTTCAATGCCTCTGCAATGGTAATTTCATTAGCGGGCAAACCACCAATCGATGTGGGGTACAAATTATTTTTAGTTGGTGAGGAGTGCATACCACTTCTAATGGGCAGTCTTCCCGTCATTAATCCTGCACGACTGGGGGTGCATAGACTGGATGCGGAATAAAACTGCGTAAAACGCATTCCCTCGGAAGCCATTTGATCAAGATACGGAGTTCTGATGGTAGGATGTCCATAACAACTCAAGTCGCCGTAGCCCAGATCATCTGCCATAATAATGATTACATTTGGTGTTTGCTTTTGACAATAGGCATTGTTGTAATTGATGCTAAGAAAGCAGGTGCCCATAAAGGCAAAAAGGAATCGAGACATCATATTGATTAAAATTTAAGCTTAGCAACAACTGGCCTATGATCTGATGCCAGCGATTCAGGCACGACATGATGTCCAAGCACCTGGAATGGATTTCCAGTTTTAAAAGCAATAAAATCAATGCATTTATTCGGGCGATTGGCTGGAATGGTAAAAGTACAATCGGCACAGGTTCGGGTAAACACTTCGTCCATAGTGTCTATGACAGTGGTTTTAGCGACAGCATTAAAATCTCCGGTAATGATCATTGGCAGTGTCTCCTTAGAGGCAACGGAATTGATTTCTTTGATCTGCATTTCGCGGTTGCCCGCTGCTTTCTGAGCATCCATATGGGTATTGGCAAAAACTATAGTTTTTCCTGAAGGCAATAGCACCTTCACCGTTTGCAGTACTCTTGGCTCTCCTTTCGTAGAAGGATCAGTAGGAAGGCGGTATGTTTTTTGATCCCTGAGGTCAAAACGGGACAGAATGGCTACGCCGTATTCCCCGCCTTCATAATCAATCCCTTTCGAAAAATAGAACTTCATCCCCGTCTTTGAAGCAAGTTGCTCTGCTTGATTTTTTCCTTTACCAGACCTGATTGTATTGACATCGATCTCCTGCAAACCAACCAGGTCAGGCTTTTCCGCATTGATCACTGCAGCGATGGCATCGACATCGATAACGCCTTCTTTTGCAGGCGGGTTACAATGATGAACATTGTAAGACATGATTATGAGGCTATGCTTAAAGGCCCCCTTATCAGATACTGACTTTCTGGACGAGCAGGAAAATGACAACAATATTCCTGAAAGAATTATAGACAACAAAAACTTCATAGGCACGAAGGTAACGATAATATTCAAATTCTTTTCCTCATGCTATTTCTTACCTCCTGGAAGATATATCATCCCGAAATTAGAGACAAAAGTATCTTTCAATTGAGACATTTGAGATCTAAGGTCTGCTAAATTTGTAATCTATTGTACAACCAAATTCCAAATATAATGAAGCAAAAGTTATCCCAAAAGCTACTCTATTTATTAGCTGTATCTTTTATTCTGACAACCACAATATCATCCTGTGGAAAAAAAGGAGAAACTGAAACTCCTGAGCCACCAGCTCCGGAAGAGCCAAAAGTGATCCCCCCAACCCCTCCTCATATTCTAAACGGCTACAATTTGGCATGGAGTGACGAATTTACCGGAACGCAATTGGATTTGACCAAATGGGACTATAGGGGTGAAGGCACCGTAAGAAACCTTGGAACAGTATCCAGGAATGCCATTTCACTTGATGGAAAAGGAAATTTGCTGATTACGGTTACGAAAGACCCAAATGGAACATACTATATCGGTCAGACGTCTACAATGAACAATTATCTTACAAAATATGGATATTTTGAATGCAGGGTAAAATTTCAGGAAAGCTTAGGGCCTCATACGGCGTTCTGGTTACAAAGTCCTAATATGGGTATCGAAAATAATGATCCGCAAAACAACGGAGTGGAAATTGATATATTTGAATACCATAGAAAAGTTCCGAACAGGATTTTCCACAACCTACATTGGAATGGGTATGGGGACCACCATCAGAAAGTCGGCACCCACAAAGACAATTTACCCAATATTGGAAAAAGCGGCTACCATACGTTTGGGTTGGAATGGACCGCAAACGAATATATTTTCTACGTGGATGGCGTGATGACATGGAGGACTAGTCAGTCAGTTTCACAGACACCTCAATATATGATTCTTAGCTCTGAATTGACGGGATGGGGCGGAGATCCTGCTCTGGGCAAATTTCCAGATGCGGTATATTTTGATTACGTGAGGGTTTATAAACCTAAATAAAAATTTGGAGACAAACCTATATCTCAATATTTTAAGCCTCTCTATATAACGCAAAAGTCGTCTTTTGACGACTTTTGCGTTATAGTGAACTAGATTCGACTACCAGGTATTGGCGCCTAATTATAATTTGGATTTTGAGTCATCTGAGGATTGGCAAGTATTTCTCTCTGAGGGATAGGCCATAAAATATCTCTGTTCGCACTCGCTTTTCTCACTTCTACGTTAACAGGCTGATTGGTGTTTGGGTCAATTGCTCCATAAACCTGACCATTCATCGTCTGTTCAAAAATACCCCATCTGCGGATATCATAATACCTCACGCCTTCAAACGCAAGTTCGACACGGCGTTCACGTCTTACTAATTCCCGTAGCTTTGCCTGAGTACTATATACCGAGGTGTTCACATTTGGCATGGTTGCTCTGTTCCTGATTTCGTTGAGGTACTTGATGACATCCGGATTACCGTGGTCACCCAGTTCAATGAGAGATTCCACATAATTCAATAAGACCTCGGCATAGCGCATGATCATGAAATCAAGTGTTCGAGTGCCACCTTTATCTCGTGTATCTAGATATTTGTTGATCCAGTAACCTGTGGCAGTGGAGTTCTGAACGCCAAGTTTATCTATACTGGAGTTGTCAAATGGATTAAGAACTACTCCTGTATAAGTCGCTCCGGGCAAAATAATTGAAGCCGCCATACGTGGATCCCGGTTGCTCCGATAATTCGGTTGCTTCGCATAAATCGCGGCAGAATCCGGGCCAAGTTGTTCCAGTGTATAACCCTGTTTTGTTTCATAGGCATTTACGATTGAGGCTGTTGGAGAAAGAACGGTTTTACCGCCGGTACCCAGAGGTGCCATGGTGTTCCATTGATTTCCTCCACTAGTGATTTCCCTGAAAAAGATTCGCTCATCATTGATTTCACCTACATACAGGAACAAGTCCGCGTAGCTATTGCGAACATTTGTACTTCTCCGAAGACTGTACGCATTCATGTCTATGATTTTCTTCGCAGCATCCCTGGCCAGGTCGTATTTCTTATACTGCAAAGCCAGCTTGGAGATCAGGCCCCAGCAGGTAGCAGACGACATTCGCTTGAGATCGGTGTTGACTGTATATTTCACCGGCAGGTTAGCGGCACATTCAGTCAGTTCGGAAATCACAAAGTCATACACTTCCTGCTCTGAATTTCTTGGCAGGTAGCTATTAGCCGGCGTAACTGACTGCTTCATGATTGTGACGCCGCCAAAAAACATAAGAAGTTCCATATGGTAATACGCGCGCAATGCCCGTGCTTCATAGACATATTGCTTCTTCAGTTCCTCTACCGGTAAGTAGGCTTTGTCTATATTCTCCAGAAAACGGTTTGCACGTCTGATATCACGATAATCATCGTCCCAGATCATTGTGCTCACACTCCAGTTTGGCCCATGTACCGCCTTCGTAAAGGATTCATAGTCTCCACGTGTACTTTGTCTGGCCACAGCATTATCACTCAAAGCGTCGAGAAACATGATTTGACGCCCGGAAGATCCATCTGGAATACCTACATATATGGAATTTAGGGCAGCTGTAATATTAGCCTCTGTATTCCACCAAATCTCATCAAACACATCGATAGGATTATCATGTGTTAAAAACTTTTTGCAGCCGCTGCATAGAATCAATACGGACAAACAAAAGAAACTCAATATTCTTTTCATAGTGTTAAGTGTTAAAATCTAACATTAAGTCCAACAGTATACAATTTAACCAATCCATATGTCCACTGATAGCCTCTGCTTTCCGGATCGGTGATTTTTACGGAGCTGAACGTAAACGGATTTTGCGCGTTGACGTAGGCACGAATGCCACCCACACGAAGTTTACGGGCCAGTTCCTGCTTGAAGTTATAGCCTAACTGAATGTACTTTACCCTCAAGTATGCCGCATTCTGAAACCAAAAATCTGAGGACACCTTGTTGTTGGCTGGTGCAACATTCAACCGCGGAAAGCGTGCATCAGGCCGCTCCGGAGTCCAATATTTGTCAGCGTAATAGGTAGTGGGTATACCTCCATCTGCACTAAAATCTAAAGGCTGAGCAAACATTCCATACAGCACGGCATCAGAACTACCTGTTCCCTGAAACAGCGTTTCTATATCAAAGCTCTTATATGCTACTCTCAAATTTGCGAAGAAATTCAGCCTTGGTGTTGGATTACCGATCATGCCCTGATCTCCGGCACCGATCACCCCATCATTGTCCAGATCTAAATATTTGATGTCTCCCGGCATGGCATTAGGCAGGATAGGAACCAAAGCATTGCCACTGGCATCAAAGTCGCTTTGTTGCAAAAGGCCATCTGAGCGGTAGCCAAAGATACTCCCAATACTACCACCCTCCCGATTGATCACCGTTGTGGTCACATATGGTCCGCCAAGTAGGGTCAGGATTTTATTGGTATTAAAAGAGAAGCCTGGCCTGAACGACAGCTCTAAATCCTGATTGATTTTTTCATTATAATTCACGGATACTTCCCAGCCTTTATTCTCTACCTTACCGGCATTGACCGGCACGTCCGACTCGAATCCACCAATAAGTGGCAATGTTGGTGTAAGTATAATATCATTCGTGACTTTGTTGTAATAATCTACCGTCAGCTCAAATTTATTGTTGCTGAATAACCCGAGGTCCATCCCTATATCCAGCATATTAACGGATTCCCATGTGATGTTTGGATTACCGTACGTTGTTTCAACACCACTTGAGCCGTTGATCAGCGTTTGATACTTGTATAAACCGATATTGTCATTACCAAGCTTGCCATAAGACGCTCTGAACTTAAGGCTGTTGATGGTCTTGATGCCCTTAAGAAAGTTTTCATGGTGAACATTCCATCCCAGCGCTACGGAAGGAAAAACGCCAAACTTATTATTTGGCCCGAACCTGGATGACCCATCTGTACGGACTGTTCCTTCTAACAGGTATTTGTCTTTGAAGGAATAATTAATTTTGGTATAAGCCGACATAATTGAAAACACATCCCAGGCACCACTGTTATTCTCTTCCTGTGAATATCCCGCCAAAGCAAAGATGCGGTGGTCGTTGAATTTCAAAGTGTAATCAGCCGTGACGCCTGCATAATAATAGGTGGTCCTGGCCATGGAATTGGTTCGCTGCAGTGCCCAGGTCCTTAAAAGATTGCCGGTAAAGTAATCGAAGTGGTTGAAGTTTTCACGACGGTCGCGGCTTACATCGCTGTTTAGCCTGAAGCTAAACTGACCTTTAAGATTGAAATTGCTAAACACTTCCCATTTTGGCTGAAGGTTGATACTGGTCTGGCCAAATTCCATCGCTCTGGTTCCGCCCACTTCCGTATAAGCAAGCGGATTAACAATGTCGACATGGTGCCCATAAAATATACGTCCGTCTTTGAGAGGAAATTTAGGGATGACTGTTGGTGGTACACGATACATATCCTCCAAAAGCCGATTTCCGGTATTATTGCTGGCGCTTGGCCGGTTAGGCTGCTGAGTATCTCTCTTGATGGCCAGCATATCCAGGTTCACCTGGAATTTATCACTCAATGAAATTGTTGTATTGGCACGTACATTGATTCTTTTCATATCACTCAATGGTATGATGCCTTTTTGATAGGTATAATTCCCTGTCAATGCAAAACGAGCAATACTGCTACCCCCACTAATTGAAAGGGAGTTGCTGCTGATCGGCGCCGCGTCATCGATCAACAAATCAATCCAGTTGGTATTTGCATAGGCTAATCCGGGATTGGTGACCGGATCCATCCCAGCTGTTGTATTATCGATTTGCTGCTGAGTAAATGGAAGTTGATTACCAGGATTATTATTGAAACTGGCTTCATTATACATCCGCATATAGGTAGCTGCGTCAACTGTTCTCGGCAATGCTGTAGGCTGCTGAATTCCATAATATCCATCAAAAGACAAGGAAACTTTCCCAGCAACACCTCTTTTCGTGGTAACCACGATAACCCCATTGGCACCACGTGAGCCATAGCTGGCTGCAGCTGCCGCATCCTTAAGCACAGTTACACTTTCTACTGTCACCGGATCAATGTGGTTCATATCCATTGGAATACCATCTACCAATACGAGTGGATCCGAGTTCCCGAGTGTACTGATACCCCTTATCTTTATCGTAGCCGCATCACCTCCCGGCAGGCCCGAACTCTGAGTAACGTTTATACCTGTGACACCACCCTGAAGTGATTGAGACAAGGTAGTAATCGGCTTGCCCTCAATGTTTGATTTAACATTTAAAGTAGCAAGTGAGCTTGCTATGTGTTTCTTCTGCTGCTCCGTTAATCCGACAACTACAACTTCATTCAATGCGGAGACATTTTCCCTCAAAGAAATGATCAAGCTCCGATCCGCTTTATTGACGGTAAATTCTGTTGAATTGAAACTTATCATAGAGAAAACCAGGATATCACCTTTACGTGCCTGGATATTGAAATACCCGTCACCATCTGTACTGGTTCCGGTTGTCGTTCCTTTAACCCGGATACTAACGCCGGGCAAAGCACCCGGAGGTTCATGGGTATCATATACCCTTCCTCTGATGGTTAATAAAGTATCCTGCCTTACCGTGACTGCTCCCTGATTTTTATCAAAGATGACCACTTGCCGACCAGAAATTGTATACACCAGACCGCTGCCGATAAGCGCCTTGTCCAATATTTCGTTGACCGTCTTATTGTTGAGCTTGAGATTAAGCTGCTCGTGCTTGCTGAGTGTAAGGTAATCATCCTTATAAATGATCCGATAGTCGCTTTGCTGCTGGATTTGTTGAAATAACTGACTTAGATTCCCTTTTACGACGTCAATGTCCATGCGAACCTGAGAATACGTGTTGGCGTATGTAGTCATCATCCCGATCCATAATAAAACCATCATTGCCTTCATAGTCCTTATGATTTTTGTTTTGAGACTTGCAAAGGGCACACGACCTTCACATACATGAAAAATTTTCATAGTTTTGTTAATAGGTTTAAATAATAGCTTAATAATTTGGTTATTGTTTAGAAGGGGGTGTTGACGCACCTCCTTTTTTGTTTAGTTAGTTTTTAATCCTTTCAAGCCTCCTTTCTTTCCCATTATAATAATATGGGGTTCCGATGCATAAAATATGAAGTACATCTTCGGCGCTGCGCTGAAAGTCCAAACGTCCGGAAAATGTATCCCTGGATAGGTCTAAGCCAGATGTATTGATTTCTATGTTGTAATATTTAGCGATTTTTTGAACGATGCTTTCCAGAGGTTCACGCTCTATATTTAAATAGCCGTCTTTCCAGGACTGAAAACTGTCGGTTCTAACCTGGGATATTTTTAGCTCCTTATCTTCTACGTTCAAATTAACCTGTTCACCCGGAACCAGTTTATGTTCTGTCCTGTTTAACCAATTGCCGGTAGAGAGAGAAATACTACCTTTTACGAGCACCGCGTATTTTTCTTTACTGCCAGTATTGGAACTGACATAAAATTCGGTACCCAGCACCTTGATGTCCATGCTTTTAGAGCGAACGAGAAAAGGATGTTTTACGTCATGAAAAACGTCAAAATAGGCCTCTCCCTCCAAGTAAACCTCTCTAATTCCATCCTGAAAGTTAATTGGGTAAATCAATTTGGAATTGGAATTAAGCCAAACTTTTGTACCATCAATAAGTTTTATAACAGAGCGCTGTCCGCTGCCGACTACAAGAGTATTAAATTCATTGGTAGTAATGATGTTGTCTTTTTCATTCTCCTCAAGCAGCGCCCGGTCATCTTCCCTGTTTCCTGATGCGGCTGAACCAGCGCCAGAAATGCTTTTTTTGCTAATATTTTGGGCAGCGAAATTTAGTAATTTGCTGGTCGGCGTGCTGCGTTGGTATTGCCAATAGCCCAGAGCAAAAACAATGAGCAAGGAAGCGGCGATTTGAAATATCCATCGCCTGCTCATGTTCCTTTTACGATCTGTATTTACGGCACTTCTGATTTTACCCCAGAGCTCCTCTTTTTCAATCTCTGTGAGACGCTCAGACTGAAGATTCTTGAAGACGGACTTCATCTCCTCAGACAGTTCGCGCTCATTGGCCGAAATCAAATGAAGTTCCTCATCAGGAATGCGACCTGACAACAGATCTTCTGCCTTATATTTCTTTTTAAAGTCCATTTATACTCAGTTATTGTCTTACAGAGTATGAAGCTTAAAATTTATAGACTAATAAAATGAAAAAAATATAAAATAGTGGCCAGATATTTATAAACATGCTTCACGACCATTCTTTCGCGTAATTGTTTAACACCACGGTAAACCAGAGTGCGGCAGGTAGCCATTGAAACATTCATAATCTCGGCAATTTCTTCGTATTCGAGTTCTGAATTAAACCGGAGATATAAAGCTTCTTTTTGTCGGTCCGGCAATAGGTCAAGTTGCTTCTTTAACACTTCCTGGATCTGCAGCCGGTGATCATCATGTGTGAGATCCTGGTCGTCTTCAGTGGATAACATGAAGGTCGTCTCCAAAATGCTTTCCTCTCTTGCCTGGCGCTTGAGAATATTAAAAATTTTTCTTTTTAAAGAAGTAAAGAGGTACGACTTTACGTTTACCTCTGCGGCAAGTGTGAAACGATAGTTATGAAGATCGATAAACAAATCCTGAACGCAGTCCTTAACCAGATCGGAATCATCAGTAAAACGAAGTCCAAAAGTATAAAGTGTATCTACATACACTTTATACAGTTGATATAGCGCATCTTCATCCCCTCGGATGAAGGCAGCCCATAATTGCTTATCGTTATTCTCTAACATGTTTTACCTCTGGCAGAATATCGGAGGCAATATAATAATAAAAATAATAACAGATTATTAACAAATTAAGATGGAAGCAGCACGATTTGTCCTGTACGAACGGATTCATCGCAGGCAAATGCAATCCGCAAGCTATTCAGGGCGTCTTGTGTAGGATTGTTTAGGTCGATATCTTCCAGGATAGCTTTCAAAAAATAACGCTGTTCCCTATTGCAAAGCTCCTGATGGTCCGGCTCGTCGGTCAGGTCTATCCATGAATCCGGCTTCACAAATTGGCCACTGTTATCCAGATCTGCATAATGTACTTTTAAAGATTCTGTCTTGGTATGTGCATCGACTTCATCCGATTTGCCTGCAGCTCCGGCTTCTTTAGCAACGATAGAAACACAGCCTTTAGGACCAATCACATCCTTCACAAAAAAAGCTGTCTCACTCATCATCGGTCCCCAGCCAGCTTCATACCAGCCAACCGAACCGTCCTCAAAGCGGATCTGTAATTGTCCGTAATTGTAATTGTCTGCCGGAATATCATTGCTCAACCTCGCACCGATCGCACTAACCTGTACAGGCTTAGAGCGGGTCATCTGGCACATTACGTCTATATAATGCACCCCACAATCTACGATTGGGCTTAGGCTTTTCATCAGGTTGCGGTGTACTGTCCATTTTGTGCCTGAACTTTGCTGGTTCAGGTTCATCCGCATCACCAGGGGTTTACCCATTTCTTTAGATACTTCGATAAACTTTTCCCAGGAAGGGTGATAACGTAAAATATAACCCACCAGTAGCTTCCTCCCATATTTCACTGAAGCATCTGCTACACGCTGCGCACCTTCCAATGTATCTGCAATAGGCTTTTCTATAAACACATGACAGCCCTGCTCCATTGCCTTTACCGCATAATCTTCATGCGTATCCGGATAGGTAGAAATACATACCGCATCGGGCTTTGTCTCGGCCAGTGCTTCCTCATAAGTATCAAATAAAGTATAGCCCCCACCAAGCTTTTCATTTAAAACGACCTTGCTGTTCCCCGTAGACACCAATCCGCAAATCTCAAATCCTTCCAGGTTATGGTACGCGGTAGCATGAGAAGCCCCCATATTGCCACAGCCGACCACCAAAACGCGCAGGTTTTTCTTATCCGTTTCCATCATAAATATTATTCTCCCAAACTCCAGCCCTGGCGGTACTCACGCTTCACAAACTGGTTTACATCATCGAAATTTATTACCCTTAAGTTCTGCTTATCCCATACGAGTTTAATGTCCCTGCCAGGATAGATAAACCCTTTTCCATCCGCTGTTGGCTTTTGCACATCCGTACCTCTGATGGCTAAATTGGCGATCAGCAAAGTCTCTGTCAACGGGCCAGCAATTTCAAATGGCGAGCTCAACTGTATCTTTCCGTATCCGGCGATGGCAGCTTCCGCCCACTGATGGTAATGTCCTTGCTCCGCGCCTTTGACCCGTTCTATCTTTTGTTTGGTACGCACTTCATTATTTCTTGATAATGGCAGTAATTTAGGATTAGCCCCATAAACCCCGCACATCATCTTCCCTTTGGTTCCTTCGAATAATACTCCATTGTCACCAAAAGGTTCATTTGGCGCCAGTTCTTCAGGTCTGGCAGGCTTAATGCCCCCATCCATCCAATGCATGGTCAGATTACCCTTGGTCTTTTTTGTTTTCTCAAAATTCATGGTGATGTGGCTCGACGGCGGACAGCTTTCCGGAAAATATCCACGCTTACCCTGATCGACATATAGGCTACCTACGCTGCATTGTACATCAAGTGGCGTATCCAGATCGAGCACCCGCACAGGTGGTTCTACCAAATGCGCACCCATGTCTCCGATAGCCCCGGTGCCATAATCCCACCAGCCTCTCCAATTGAACGGCACGACCTTCTCTACATAAGGTTTGTAGGGTGCGCTGCCCAACCAAAGATCCCAATCTAACTCTGCAGGTACCACCCCATTGGTTGAAGGCCAGATTATGCCCTGCGGCCAACTTGGCCTGTTGGTCCAGCAGTAGACTGTATGCACTTTCCCGATCACGCCGGCATTGCACCAATCCTGTAGTTGTCTTACACCATCTCCTGAAGCACCCTGGTTGCCCATTTGGGTCACGACCTTATATTTGGCTGCTGCTTCTGTTAGTTTCCGGGCCTCATAGATGTCGTGCGTCAACGGCTTTTCTACATAAACATGCTTACCGAGTTGCATAGCCGCCATAGTGATCATAGCATGGTTGTGATCGGGTGTAGAGACCACTACACCATCTATATTTTTCCCCTCCTTATCCAACATCTCCCGGTAGTCCTTATAATATTTTGCCTTAGGAAAGGCTTTTACTGAATTGGCAGCCCTTCTGTCGTCTACGTCGCATAAAAATGCAATCTCAGATTTTCCACCTTCGTAAATACTTTTTAAGTTGCTTTGCCCTTTTCCACCTACACCGATCCCGGCAACCATGAGCCGGTCGCTCGGTGCCAGAAAACCTTTACCACCCAATACATGCCGCGGAACAATCATAAAGCCTGCGGCTGCCAAAGCGGTATTTTTAATAAAGTTTCTTCTCGAATCCATTGTCGCGGATTCCTTTTTAACTTCAGTCATAACACTATCTTTTCAACGGGTATTACTATTTTTGCTATTGTCTTTTACTTTACCGCTTTTTTAGGAGTACTGATGTCCTTTATGCGAATGTTCCTGAACTGAACAGGCGAACCATGCCCCAAAAAGCCGATATGTCCACTATCTCTCAACAAACCAGGATGTTGTTTTCCATCAGGGGTGCCATTTTTCCTCGCCTCTGTGATGTCTGCATCCAGGATCACCGTTCCATTCAGGATCACTTTAATCTTTGGACCTTTCACCACCACTTCCTGATAGTTCCATTCGCCTGTTGGCTTCAAATATCCTCTCTTTGCCGGAAGCGTTCCGTAAATTGAACCATGGTACTGATACACATGGAGTTTGCTATAGATTGGTGCATCATTGTCCAGGATCTGCAGTTCCATTCCTGTATAAGCGGCATCACCTTCTAACGGTGCCCTGATACCCAGGCCATTATTGGCACCCGGCGTCAGCTGAAACTCAAAGCGGAAAATAAAATCACTAAACTCCTCTTTAGTATATAGATTTAGTCCAGTGCCTCTAGCCTTCTTCGGGCGAACAGCAAGGTTTCCATTCTCTATAATATAGTCGGTCGTATTGCCTGTCCACTGATGCATATTGGTACCATCAAACAGCACCTTATATCCTTCTTTCTTTTCTTGTGCACTAAGCTCAAAAGGTTTTACCCTCGGGATCTCCCGAATGTAAATATCGCGGTAAGAAACCGGTGAGCCATGTGCTTGTAATTCGATCTGCTCTTCAGCAAAGATCGGAAGGTTTCTGTCCCAATAGTTTTCCAGGATGACGTTATCGGTCACCAGCTGGCCATTCAGATACACGGTAACCCGGTCACCGATCATCAGGATACGAAAGGTATTCCACTCATCCAGTTTATTGTCGGCCACTTTTAACGGTTTACTTTCATGAACCTTATTGTTATACAAACCACCTGAACCCACCTGGGCACCTACTTTTACCCGGGCATTGTCCCATATCTGTACTTGTGGTGTACCACGCAGATAAATACCGGCATCGCCTTCACCTTTCTTATCGTCAATGATCTTCCAGTCCACGAGCATCTCGAAATCACCATATTTTTTTACTGTGGCCAGGTTATTTCCCTTGCTTGCAAAATGCAGATCGCCATTTTTGAGTACTTTCCAGCTCTCAATCGCCGCAGCATCTGCTTTCTCCTGTGCGGAGGCCATTGTAGCAGCATCCATTTTCGATCTTTTGATTGGATCGGCCACAAGGCCCTTCCAACCGGTCAGGTCTTTACCATTATAGATCGGGACAAAACCTTCTCCTGCGGGCATTTCCGCCAGATATTTACGCAAAGCTTCTTTTTGATATTCGCTGTCTGCACCTTTGATGGAAGCAATCGTTTTATTCAACAGATCTCTGACCAGTACACCATGATAGGACTTATCGGCAAGCACTACATTCATAATGGTATTGGCCGTGGCCGATTGCAACTCCGGCTGATCCAGGTACTTACCGACAAATAAAAGGGTATTGAGACACTTGGCCTGCTCTGCATCTTTCAGAATTTGCTGACGTTGTCCGGTGGCGTTGGCGATGTCCATCGCTTCACGAAGCAGCAGCAATCTTTGTTCTGCCTGGTACTTGTTTTTTCTGACCAAACCCAGGTAGCCTTCCAGTGCCTGGTTGAGGTTAGCGGCATTGGCCGGATTACGCGCGATCCTGATCAACTCTGGTGCTGAAGCGGCATCTGCCCAGGAAGACAATGCTTCAATCGCAGCCTTTTTCTTCTCAGCATCTCCACTATTGAAGGCTTCTGTAACCGCAGACAAGGATTTACTTCCGCCGAGACTACCAAGAATCTTATAATATAGTGTCTTTTTTTGATCCGGCGCTGCGGCCATTTGCTGCAATACCTGTTCTGCCTGCTGATCAATATTTTGTGTACCTCTCATCCCGGCAATTACCGCAGCCTGGATATCGGCCAGCTCTGAAGGATCAGCATTCTCATTCATCAATGTGAAGAGTTGCGGTAGATTCTCACTGGTCACGGTTTGCCTTAAAGCAGCGTATGCAGCCTTACGTACCTCCGGGCTCTTATTTTTTAATTGAGAATATACTGTGTTGAGTTGTGCGTTAGCAGCTCTCGAGGCCAGTACATCCAACAATGCCACTTGTACTTCAGGCTTTGCTTTAGGAATGAATGCGGCTACTTTAGCAGTGATGCCATCGCCTTTCATTCTTGAAATGGCTTTCGTGACGGCGGCCTGATCGGCGGCTGAGCCTTTAGCCATTACTTTCAATAGTGCATCCAATGATTGCTCCTGCCCGATCTTTGCTGCTGCATCAATCGCCGCCAATCTCACACCCTCGTCTTTGCTCTTCAATAATTTAGATATTGCGGGCAAAGCGGCCTGTGAACGACTATTGCCTAACATGGTCACGATTTCAGCTGTCTTCTGTGGTTCTGTCTTTTTAAGTCCGGCTATCCACAAAGCTATATCCGCAGGATCTGCATTGGCGTCTACCAGTTTTAAAGCGGCACCACGATAAATTATATTTTTGTCTTTTGCAGCTTCCAGCAATAAAGCGGTCTTTTTAGATGGGTCAGCCTTAACCTGTGCCGCCAAGGCTCCAATGCGGATATGCACCTGATTATCAGCTGTAGCTTTTTGGCTCAACTGCAAAGCGATTTTTGACGCAATAGATGTATTGCCTTTTTTCAATAAATTCTCTGCATACCGTAAGCTGTACGCCAGGGCATTTGTTTTATCGTAAGCATAATTATTTTTCTCAACTGCCGCACTGAAGACCGGCTCTGAAGATGGATCTGCTATTTCCGCCAGCGCATATAAAGCCATTTTAGTTAAGGACGCATCATTGCCTGAGACCAGTGCAGTAATCGGCTGCACTGCGGCCTGATGATGGATATCGCCCAGGGCTGCAATGACAGAAAGACGTGCTGAACCTGTGCTGCCTGATAAAGCATTTAAAAGCGCTGCTTTGGCAGCCTGAGTATTAATTTTAACCAATGATCTGGATGCTACATCGGCCAAAGCCTGTTCTGTCAGAAACGTGCCCAATACAGGAACGGAGCGGTCCGTACCAGTAAGCTCCAGCTGGCTGATTACAAAAGCTTTATTTTGCGGATCACTCAGCTTATCCAGTGCTTGTAAATAAGCCTCTTCCGCCATCATTTTCCAGTTGTTCATACCAGGCTGGCTCACGTAGCCAGAAAAACCACTCACGGCATATTCTATTAAAGCATTATTACCCTTGCCTGGAGCCGTCAATCCACTGATCAGAGAGGTGTAGCCTTCTGTACCCAATTGTGAAATTTCGTCCATATTGCTTTTAAACTGCTTTGCATTTTGCGAAGGCAGTTGCGCCATCAGATCGGCTATACGTGTAGTAACCGTCCGTTGGTCTTTTTTATCCTGGGCATTAGAAGTGCCATATAAAGTCACGGCGACAAGCAGGATAAGGAGTATCTTTTTGATCATCAAAGTAAGAATAAGATGTTTGAATTAAGGTTGATTAAAACTAAATGGTATAAGGGGCACGCATCACCGGATTGATCAGCTTGTTGGCACCCTCATCATCAATGAATTCCTGTTTGACCGGGTCAAACTTCAGGTTACGGCCCAGGCGCAATGCCACCAGCCCCATATTGATGATGTTGCAGGAACGGTGACCGTTCTGCTCATTCAGCGCAAATTGTGTCCTGGTCCTCACCGCCTCCGAGAAATTGGTCATCTGCTCAGGTGGCTCAGGGAAGGCAGCCAGTTTGCGGTCCAGATCAGCAATATCCGATTTGAAACCAGGGTACAACTTCCCTTTAGGGCCTTCAATAAACGGAACGTTTGCATCTTTGGCCTCACCATCCAGGATGATCTGGCAGCCATCCGCATAGGTATACGTGATCCTTCTCCAAATACCAACCGCATCGCTGTGCTGTTGCGGCGCATCGATCTCTACAGAAACCGGATTGGTATCGTCCTTACCTAAAAAGTATTGTATCGGATCGATATAATGCTGACCCATATCCGCCAGTCCACCACCATCATAATCCCAGTAACCCCGGAAGGTCTGGTGTACCCTGTGTTTGTTATATGGCTTATAAGGGGCCGGGCCCAGCCAGGAATTGTAATCCAGTTCGGAAGGGACAGCCTCCGGGGCCAGGTTTTCTTTGCCCACCCAGAAAAACTTCCAGTCGTAACCGGTGTGACGGCTCACGGTAACCTTCAGAGGCCAGCCTAGCAAACCGCTGTCTACCAGCTTTTTTACCGGCTTTACGGTCGTACCCAAACCATAAAATGTATCTTTAAAACGGAACCAGGTATTCAAACGGAAGATGCTGCCATTCTGCTTCACCGCTTCTGCAACCCGCTTCCCTTCACCAATGGTATGGGTCATCGGCTTCTCGCACCAGATGTCCTTTCCTGCATTGGCCGCATCAACAGCCATAATGCCATGCCAGTGCGGAGGAGTCGCAATGTGGACAATGTCTACTTCAGGCAGCGTGATCATCTCCCGGTAGTCGCTGAAGGTCTTCACTCCTTTATCCAGCATTGGCAAAGATTTCGCAATATGGCGCTTGTCGACGTCACAGATGGCAACCACCTGGGTGCCTTCATAAGGAAAATGGTTACGGCCCATGCCACCCACGCCGATCACGGCTTTGGTCAACTTATCGCTTGGCGCTATAAAACCTTGTCCGCCCAGTACATAACGGGGAACAATCGTGAAAGCGGCCACGCCAACCGCAGTTTTCTTAATAAAATCTCTTCTGGA